>Ga0209382_10003025_pt1 | contig 23753 bp, 17 predicted proteins | sample SoiMetdeltSBSDD5_FD_187599 | JGI IMG/M metagenome (GOLD analysis project Ga0209382, IMG submission 187599) | Bulk soil microbial communities from a Populus tree surrounding site in Tennessee, USA - Soil MetaG P. deltoides SBSDD5 (SPAdes) (version 2) | ecosystem: Environmental > Terrestrial >...
CCGAATCTCTTCGTGTGCGACGCGTAATCCGGCCAGGGCCGGATCGTCGAGGTGGGCGCTGGCAAGGCGCAACAGGTCGGTCACCGTCGACAGGAGAGTGCTCCCCGCCGGGGCGAGGTTGCTGGGTGTCCACGCAACGGCGGGTTCGACACCGTCGGCGGTGACTCGGTGACCCGAGGCACGGGGCTCCCCGATCGGCTGCGTGGTGAAGGTTGTCTGCGCCATGCCGAGCGGACCGAGCAGGTTGGCGCGCAGCGCCTCCTCCCAGGTGTCCCCGGTCAGCGTCTCCATCGCTCGGCCGAGAAGGGACCACCCGACGTTCGTGTACGACCAGTACGGCGGCGTCGGTTCGTCGCTCGCGACCTGTGCCGCGACACGGGACAGCACGCCGTCGTCGTCGTCCGGCCACGCGGTGAACTCGGACTCCACGCGCAACGGCAGTCGCGACCGGTTGGCGAGCAGGTCCCGCACGGTGGCTTGCTCGGCCCAACCGGCTCCGCGCAGTTCCGGTACGTGCACCGGTACCGGATCGTCCCACGAGAGCCGACCAGCATCGACCAGCCTGGCGAAGGCCGTCGCCACCATCGTCTTGCCCACCGAGCCGGTGGCGAAACGGGTTTCGGAGGTCACCGGTTCACCGGTACCGATGTCGGCCACACCGCAGTACGCGGTGGTCACCACACCGTCGCGAAGTATGCCCAGCGCGGCACCCGGTACCGAGTGCCTGGCCGCATGTTCGCGCAACAGATTCGCCACATCCATCGTCATTCGGATCCGCCCAGGCTGTCGAGGAAATGCCGGTACGCCTCTTCCGGACGGCCGCTGTCGCTATGGACAACCTTCGCCCGCGGCCGGGTGGCCAGCAGAGCCACGAGCCGGTCGTACATCGCGGACAGCTCGTCCAGACCGCCCGCGCGGTCCAGCATCTCCTGCGCTTCGACGTGTGCCGGATCGGCGGCCGCCCGGCTGCGCTCGACAAAGCGGCGCACGGTGTTCTCCTTGCTGTCGAGAAGTACGACCTCGTGGAACGCCGCACCCACCTCGCCGGCGAGTTCCTCGATCTGCTCGAGAAACTCGGGCCGACCAAGGAACTGCGGTATCACCACGTCGTAGCCGCCGGCAAGATGTACGCGGGCAGCGGCCACAGCGACCGCGCGGGCGAGCAGGCCCGCCGTACGGGGATGATCCCGCCAGCGTCCGATCGAGCCGCGGACCTGGTCCACGTCGAGATTGAGCGCCAAGGGATGGCCGTCGACGTACATCGTCGCCAGTGTCGACTTGCCACACCCCGGCGGTCCATTGAGCACGATCATCCGAGGCATGCCCCGAGTCTAGGAGGCCGGTAGTGCGTAGCGGTGCGTTGTACCGACCGACTATGCTCCGCTCCACGTCTTGGACCGAGGAGACACAGTGGACGATGAGTTTCCGACGACTCCGTTGCACGGCACCACGGTGGCTGATCTCGCCTGGTTCACCGGTGTGTGGTCCGGTCATCGCGGCCCGGACGCGGTTCAGGAGGCCTGGCATGCCCCGGCCGGAGGCACCATGATGGGCATGTTCCGCTGGGTCCGCGGCGAGGTCCCGTTCCTCTACGAGCTCACCGTTCTGGAGCCCGAACAGGACACGGTGACGATGAAGATCAAGCACTTCTCCGCCGGCCTGATCGGCTGGGAGGACAAGGAGCGGTGCGTCCGCTTCGTGCTCGTGGCGTTGAGCGACAAGCAGGCCGTCTTCCGGCAGCAGGACGTCGACGATCCACCGTGGATGGTCTACCGGCTCGGTACCGACACGATGGACAGCTTCTTTCAACGACCCGGAGAAGTGGTCGCCGACGAGCAGGTGTTCCGGATGCGCCGCGTCGAGTAGGTTATCGCGTTCATCTATGCATATCACGGCGTGCTGGTTATGTTCGGCCCATCGCAGCATCGCAGGCATAGAGGGGGCGTGATGAGAAACCGCGTCGTCAGGGCGATCGTTCTCGCGGTCGCGGCCACCGGCCTGGCACTTGCCGTGCCGACGGCTGCCCAGGCCACCTGGGTCTGGGTGTTCTACGCCAACTACCCGACAATTCAGGAATGCCATGCCGTCGGGTTCGAATTCGAACAGCAGGAGCCCGACGTCGGCAACCACTCCTGCCGACTGAAGGTCAACGGGACCTACGACCTGTATCTCAGCGTCTTCCGCTGACAAAGACATCTGGCGCTGGCCGCCGCCGATGCGCTAATGTCCGTCCATCGCCCCGCCGGCTTCCCCCGTGGCCGGCGGGGCGCCTATCCACAGTGGATGGGTCGCCCGCGCCGATGACGAGTAGCAACTGCCGCGCCCACCGGCTGCCCCTGAGCACCGCGCGCCGCCACCACGTCACGGTACCGATCCACGCCGTGATCATCTACATTCAAACAGGCCGATATTAGTCGCCCCGCGCGAGCTCGCCGCCCCACCATCCACAATAGACAGACCGCGACCGAGACACCGAACGCGATGGTCAGCAAGGCGGATATCAGCAACGTTGGCCGACCACCGACCGCGGTGACCAGTGGACCGCCCAGCAGGACCCCCGACGCGGTAGCCGGGATGGTCAACGCGCTGCGGGTAGCGAGTACCCGGCTGAGCGCATGAGGCGGGCTGAGGCGCTGAAACAGCGCCGTGCAGACCGCGGTGAACGGACCGTAGATCAGCCCTCCGATCGCGAATCCCACCAGTCCGGGCATGACGCGGTCGGTGAGTCCCAGCGGCAGCAACGCGGCTCCCCAGCCGACGATGATGCTCAGCACTACGAGCCAGAGCGAGCGGTTCCGCAGGAGGCCTGCGCCGAGACCGCCCAGGGTGGCGCCGACGCCGAACACCGTCCAGTACAGGCCGAGCAGGCTGGCCGAACCGTGCAGCTCGTGAGCGATGTGGACCGGCAGTGCCACCTCGACCGGGCCGTAGAGGAAGAAGAAGACGCAGGTTACCGCGAGCAGACCGAGCAACCGCGGCTGGCCGAGAATGGTGCGCCAACCTCCGGTCGAGTCCGCTGGCACGGCGGAGACAGTGGTGGTGCTCCGGGGCACGGCGGTCCAGCAGATCGCCGCCAGGAACCCGAAGCTCGCCGCATCGGCAGCGATCACCCAACCTGGGCCGACGAGCGCCGTGAGCCCGCCGGCGAGGGCCGGGCCCACCAAGACCGCGGCCTGCGTGAACGTCGACAGGATCGCGTTGCCGGTCACCCGGTCCTCCTCCGGCAGAGCCTCCGCGATGAACGTGTACGCGCCGGCGTTCCCCCATGCGTGCAACAGCGACGACACCGCGAGCAACACCACGTACAGGGTTGGCTCGAGCAACCCCGCCACCGCCAGTACCGCGATCGCGCCCAGCGCGAACGCTCGCAGCGACGCATCCACCGCGACCAGTTGAACGCCGCGGAACCCACGCACGAACCGAGCAAGCGCGGCGGCGCCGATCGTTGCCGGCAGGGCGTAGGCCGCCACCGCCAGGCCGGTCCAGACACCGGCCTGGTCGGGTGGCGCGATCTGCACCGCGAGCCACGCCACCGCGACCATGCTCATTCCGTCGCCGAGAGCCGAGACCAGCATCCCGGGCAGGATCCGGCGGAGCGCCGGCTGGTTGAGGACGCGGCCCACCGACCCGATCCATACCCGGATACTGAACATCGATCCGCCCTCCTCAACTCGCGTTCGCGCGAGCGATGCGTCGCCCGCTGCGCCACTTGGCGGTGTACGGCAGCACGAACAGGTACAGCCCCGTGAACAGCTGCAGGGCGAGCGGGGGCAACGGCAGGTAGAACAACCAGATGGGCGGCTCCTCCTGCGCCAAGGCGACGAAGCTGAGAATGACGGTCGCCGTAAAGGCTATGGACAGCCAGCGGTGACTCCGCCGAACCCACTTGTTCCAGTTCATCGCGACACCTCACCGGTCCTGAAGCAGCCCGAGGACATTGCCGTCGGGGTCGGTCACGGTGGCTACCAAGCGGCCGCCGCCCACGTTGCGCACGGGCTCCTTCACCGTGGCGCCCGCGGCGGTCACCTCGGCCAGCTTCGCCTCGATGTCCGACACGTGCCAGTACGTCACCGGCGACGTCATGCCCTGCGGTCCGCCGCCCGGTACCAGCCCGATCTGCTGGCCCTCGGCCTCGAAACCGACGTAGAACGACCCGTCGGTCTGCGGCGGGGTACCGAGCAGGGCCGTATACATCGCCTTGGCCGCCGCGAGGTCCGACACCGGGTGCAGCACGGTCTTGATTCCCTGAGTGGAAGACATTGGTAACTCCTCGAACTCCTGGGTCACGTTGTTGTGACCACGGCACGAGCGTCTCCCAGCCGCGGGCAGGCCCACATCCGTGCTCACCACGGGGACCACCACGGAGTCGACCACGCATGCGGCAGGATGGAACCCGTGGTGGCTCAGGCGGGGATCTCGACCCGGGAGGCCGAGGTGCTGTCCCTGCTCGGGGAGCATCTCAGCAACGCGGAGATCGGGGCGCGGCTGTTCATCTCCGTACGCACCGTCGAGACCCACGTATCCTCCTTGCTGCGCAAGCTCGGTGCGCCGGACCGGCGGGCACTCGCGCAGCTCGCGACCGAATGGAGCCGAGCCGCACGCGGCGGCGAGGTGACCTCGGGGCTGCCCGCGCCGGTGACCTCGTTCGTCGGTCGGGTGAGCGAGCGGGCGGCGCTTGCCGACGCGGTCAGAGCCCACCGGCAGGTGAGCGCGGTCGGGCCCGGCGGGGTGGGGAAGACCCGGCTGGCGCTGGCGGTCGCGGCGGACGCGGCCAGCGACTTCGCCGACGGCGTGTGGTTCGTCGACCTGGTACCGATCACCGACCCGGCGATGGTCGGGACGGCGGTGGCCGCGGCGGTCGGCATCGGTGAGCAGCAGAGCCGTGGCATGGACGAGTCGGTGGTCGCCGCGCTGGCCGATCGGCACGCCCTGCTCGTCCTGGACAACTGTGAGCACGTACGAGACGGTGTTGCGCCGTTCGTGGAGCGGCTGCTTGCCGGCTGCCCGCGAATGACCGTGCTGGCTACCAGCCGGGCCCGGTTGATGGTGCCGTTCGAACGCGTCTATCCGATCCCGCCGCTGTCATTGACCGGCGATGGCGACTCGGATGCGGTCGCACTGTTCCTCGACCGGGCCGCGGCTGTGGGCTGGCCGCTGGCGCCGGAGCAACTCGACCGAGCCGCCGCAATCTGCCGAGGGCTGGACGGCGTTGCCCTGGCGATCGAGCTGGCGGCCGCCCGGCTACCGACGCTCGGCCTGGACGGCCTCACCGACGTTCTCGCCGACCAGCTGCGGCTGACCGGTGGCGCCCGGGCCGACGACCGGCACCGGTCGGTCCGGGCCATGCTGGACTGGAGCCACGCCCTCCTCGAGCCGGTCGATCGTACGCTGTTGCGCCGGATCGCGGTCTTCGTAGCTCCGTTCACAGTGGACGCCACCGAGCAGGTCGCCGGGTTCGCGCCGCTCGAACCGACCGCCGTGGTGGACGGGCTGGCGCGGCTCACCGAGCAGAGCCTGCTGGCCGCGATCCCCGCCACCGGCGGTACCCGTTATCGCACGCTGGAGACGATCCGCCAGTACGGCGTCGAGCAGTTGTCCGGCGCCGGCGAGCTCGCTGATGTCCAATGTAGACACCTGCGTTGGTGCGTATCGAACGCGACCGGGCTGGCAAAGGAGGCACCAGCGGCGGACGGGCCCTGGCGGGTGCGGTTCGACGCGGTAGCCGACGATCTGCGGGCAGCGCTCGCCTGGGCCGCCGGCGTACCCGAGCACCGCGCCGATGCGTACCAGTTGTCCATGTCCCTGGCCGAGCTGGCCTTCACCCGCAATCTGGCCGGTGAGTCGCAGCAGCGGTACGAACAGGCGGCGGCCCTCACCGACGACCTCGCCGCCATCGCCGCCGCGTTGCGAAGCGCGGCATCGGTGGCCGGATGCCGGTTGCTCCGCGACGACATGTACCGCCTCCACCGCGCGGCCGCGGACGCGGCCCGCCTGGCCGGCGACGAGGCTGGCGCCGCCCGCGACCTCGCGACCGCCGCGATCATCGCGTACCGCTTCTCCGGCGGGTTCTCGCATATCCCGCCGCCGGCCGAGACGGCGGAGCTGCTGACCGCGGCGCGCGAGCTGGCCGGGAGCGACCCGGCCACCGACGCCGCGCTGGCCCTCGCCGAGGCTGGGGTACTGGCCGACGCGTTCGGCTCCGATCAGGGTCCGCCGGAGAACGCGGTCACGGAGACGCTCCCGCTCGCCTCGCGGGCGGTGGAGCTGGCCCGCCGGGCGGCCGATCCCCTGACCACCTCGGCCGCCCTCGACGCGCTGGCCGGTGCCCAGAGCTGGGCCGGGGAGAGTTTCGCGGCCGCGGCCACGGCACGAGGCAGGGTCGAGATGCTCTCGTCGGAGACGGTGACCCCGGCCAGCACGCTCGAACTGACCGACGCGTTGGTCTCGGGTATCGATACCAGTCTCGGGGTCGGGGACCTGCCGACAGCCCGCCGATGGGCCCGGCGGCTGGCCGACCTGCCGCTGCTGGCCGAGGTGGGGCACTACGCCACGTCCAGCCTGCTGATGGTCGACGCGCTGGCCGGCAACGTGGACGACGTGCTCGCGGCGAGCGAACGGTTCCTCGAGGCCTGGGAGCGTACCGGTCGGTTGCGTGCACCGCGCCTCGCTATCGCCGCAGCCGCGGTCGCGATGATCCACGGCCTGCGGGGTGACGATCTCGCGCGGGCGAAGTGGCTGGCCATTGCCGATCGGCTCGGCTCGACACCGGAGCGCAGTGCCGGCTACGGCGCGGTCTTCGACGCGACCGTCCAGCTCCACCACGGACAGGCGATGGCGGCGCTCGAGCGGGTGGCCGCCGAGCCGGAACAGGTGTGGAAGTGGGTCACCTGGATCTGGTTGCACTGGTATGTGGCGCTGCGCGCCGAGGCGGCCGCGCTCATCGGCGACCCCGACGCGCGCCAGCGCATCGCCGCCGCCCGGGTCACCGTGGCCGGCAATCCGATCGCCGATGCCCAGGTGGAACGGGCGGAAGCGTTGCTCGACGGCGACCGGGACCGGATGCTCGCCGCAGCGGCGGCTTTCGACGCCGCGGGCTGCCGCTACCAGTGGGCGCGGTCGCTCGTACTTCTCGGCGGTGAGCATGCCGCGACCGGCGCGGCGGCCCTGGCTGACATGGGCATCGCTCCCCTGACGCCGGGCCGGTAGCACACTCAGGGCGTGCTCGGTGCCGCCGTCACCCGGACAGCGGTCAGGAAGGCCCCGGCGCTGTCTGGCGGTTTGGTTCGGTTGTACTTCTCGGCCATGGTCGCGGCGGTGTGCGCCCTGACTTGCCAGCCACGGGCGGTCAACCACGCGGCGGTATTCACGCTCAGCCCGCCCTTCCACAATTCCGTGTAGCGCTTCAGTGCCGGCACGGTCCTGGCCAGATCGACCAGCGCGTTGGTGGCCATCGTTCCGTGCTCGAGAGCCAGCTGACTGCCCACTGTGGACATATTGGCCACAGTGGCCAGCATGCGCCTCACCTCTCCTGGGGCCAGGTAGATGAGCAAACCCTCGGGCAGCCAGACCACAGGCTTGGCCGGGTCGAAGCCGGCCGAGATCAGCCGGTCCGGGAGCGCTTCGCGTATATCGGTTGCGAGCGTGATCCGCCGGCAGCGTGGTCGGGCTCCCATCTCGTCGAGCACCTTCTGCTTGAAATCGAGTACCGACGGCAGGTCGACCTCGAACAGGGTGGTGCCGGCCGGCCAGTGGAGCCGGAACGCTCGGGCGTCCAACCCGGCCGCGAGCAGTACGACCTGGCGGCACTCGGCTCTGCTCGCGGCCAGCAGGAACTCATCGCAGAACCGTGTGCGCACCGCCACGTACCAGGTGAGCGCGACACCCACCGACCCGGCATCCGGCACCAAGGGTTCGCCCTGTCCAGGTGGGGACCACCCGGGGGCCGCCTCCAGGAACGCGCTCGCGTAGGGATCGTCGAACAACCGGTCGTCGCGGTGGCACTCCTCGGCCCGTGCGTACGCGACGCCGATCGCGGTCCACCCGACTCCGGAGATCGGCTCGTACTCGCCCATGTGCCGCCCCCGAACCGCGCTGTTCCCGTACATCTCGATCATGTCACCGATCAGGCCCGGACGACAGGTCGACGCGCCTTACCGTCCACAATGGATGAACCGCACCCTCCGGCCCGCTTGGTGACTGGGACGTTAATGACTAAAACTAAAGAAAGAGGCACGAACTAGTAGACCCGTGGGGTTGTCAGGCATGGTTGGAACCGCGAGCTGCACTCTTCTGAAGAATTCTCGCAAAAAGGGTATAAGCTTCACCCTTCGTGAGCAGGGGGGAGTGCAGTGCGTCGGACTGGAGCAACGAGAGGCAATTCGCGGGCGCGGCCCGTTCGGACGCAGGTTCTCCACGAGAGCGAGCGGACAAAGGTGACCCGGCTCTTCATGCCGAGCGGCAGCATGATCCGTAAGGAGCCGCGGGGACTGGGTGCGGAGCAGCGGCTGCGGCACGAGGTCGAGATTCGTGAGCGGCTGTCCGGTATCCGCGGTGTCTTGCAGATGGTAGAGCCGCAGTCATCCGCGGGATCGATCTTGTTGGAGGATCTGCATGGCGTCTCGTTGGCCGATGTGCCGATGCCGTTGGACATCGATGAGTTGACGCGGTTGGCGCTCGGGCTCGCGCGAGTCGTGGCTGCTATGCACGCTCGAGGAGTAGTGCACCGGGACATCAACCCAGCGAACATCCTGCTCTCCGACGCGGATCGGGAGCCATACTTGATCGATTTTACGTTGGCTACGACGTTCACGGAGATTCGTCCGGACTGGACCCATCACAACCGGATTGTCGGGACGTTGGCTTTTATCGCACCAGAACAGACGGGCCGCACCGGTCGTCCGGTCGATCAGCGGGCCGACCTGTACGCGCTGGGTGCGACGCTCTACCAACTGGCGACCGGGGAGCCGCCGTTCGGCGTGGGTGATCCGCTGCGGCTCATTCACGATCACCTGGCGCGGGTGCCGATCCCGCCGGCCGAGGTGAACGCGGTGGTGCCCGCGGGATTGTCGGCGATCATCATGCATCTGCTGGAGAAGGAGCCGGACAACCGCTATCAGAGTGCAGACGGGCTGATCCACGACCTGGTCCGGCTGCGCGACGGAGAGACGTTGGCACGGGTAGGCGAGGGCGACGTCCCACATCGGCTACTCACGCCGTCCCGTCTGGTCGGGCGCGAGGACGAGATGGCCGAGCTGGAGGCGGCGTTCAAGGCGGCATTGTCGGGCCGCTGCCCGGGAGCACTGGTCAGCGGTCCTCCCGGCGTGGGCAAGACTTCGCTGGTCGACGAATTGCGGCCAATCGTGGCGGCCAACGGCGGATGGTTCGTGTCCGGCAAGTTCGATCAGTATCGTCGTGACCTGGAATTCGACGGAGCGCATCTGGCGTTTCGCGCGCTGGGACGGTTGTTGCTGGCCGAGCCGGAGGAGGAACTGGCAGCGGTACGCGATCGTATCCTGCGCGCGCTTGGTCCCAACGCCGGCATAGCGACCGCCACGTTGCCAGAGTTCGCGGCGTTGCTGCAGGTCCCGGCGGATGTGGGAGATCCGAAGACGGCCCAGATACGCGCGCAGCGCAACGGCGTGGAGATCCTGCGCGCAGTCGCCTGCCGCAAGCGGCCGTTGGTAATCGTCATCGATGATCTGCAGTGGGCCGGTCGTACGACGTTGGGTTTTATCGACATGGTGCTCAGCGAACACGAGAAGATCGACGGGCTCTTGCTGGTCGGCGCCTACCGCGAGTCCGACGTCGACGCCACACACCCGCTGGCACCCATGCTGTCCCGCTGGCATCGACAGGACGCCCGGCCGCTGCACCTGAGGCTGGGAGATCTGCCTCCATCGAGCCTGGCCGAGATGCTGGCGGACATGCTTCGCCTGGACTCACAGCGGGCCGCCGACCTCGCGTTGGCTATTACACCGCACACCCGAGGCAATCCCTACGACACGGTCGAGTTGCTCAACGCGCTGCGGCACGACGGCGTACTCGAGCCGGGCGGGGGAGGTTGGCGATGGGAAGCAGGGGCGCTCGGTGCGCTGGGCCGGACAGACGTGGCCGAGCTGCTAGCCGAACGCGCAGACGCCATGCCGCCGACGACGGGGGCGTTGTTGGAGATAATGGCGTGTCTCGGTGGCCGAGTCGACCTGAACGTGCTTAACCACGCGTCCGGGCTGCCCGCGCCGGTGGTGGAAGAGCGACTCGCCGCCGCTCTCGACGAGGGGCTGCTCGTGTTGGAACCGGGCGCCCAGGAGGCAGCGCGGTTCCGTCACGACCGAGTACAGGAGAGCATTCTCCACCGCATGGGCCCGCAACGGGAGCACGATGTCCGCCTGGACCTGGCCAGGAGGCTGGGCGGGAGGCCAGAATTCTTCGAGGTCGCCGCGCAGCAGTACCTACCTGTCGTCGACTCTTTGTCCGACCCGGACGAGCGGCGCACGGTCTCCGGTGTGTTCCGACACGCCGCCGAGCAGGCGAAAGTGTTGTTCAACCAGCCGCTCGTGGAGCGACTCCTGGCGGCTGCGGCGGAGTTGACCGACCCGAACGACACGACCGCCCTCATCGAGTTGCATACCGGTCGTCACGCTGCCCTGCACGGCCTGGGGCGGCTGGACGAGGCCGACGACCTCTACCGGACGATCGAACGGCTCTGCACCCGGCCGGCACAGCGTACGGAGGCGACGCTGGTACAGGTGAGCAGCCTGACCATGCGAAGTCGCCCGCGAGACGCGATTGACCTCGGGCTCGACCAGTTGCGGCGGCTGGGCCTCGCAGTGCCTGCGCCGGATCTGCTCGGCGCCGACATCGATGACGGCCTGGCCGCGCTGTACCGGTGGATCGAGGAGACGGACGAGGCCGATGACCTGCGCCACCCAGAGATCACTGATCCGGCCCTGCTCGCCGTGGGCGAACTGATCAACCGCCTGATGCCGCCCGCTTTCTTCTGTGACCAGACGATCATGGCGTGGCTGGCTCTGCAGGCGGCGCGGACGTGGGCGGAGCACGGCCTGGCTCGTACCCTGATCGGTCCGATCAGCCACGTCCCGTACGCGGTCAGCGCCCTCCGCCAGGACCGCCGTACGGGATACCGTTTGATGCGCCGGGTTCTCGCGTTGGGTGAAGCTCGCGGCCATCAGCCCGAGACCTCTCAGGCCCGTTTCCTGTACGCCCTCGGGGTATGTCCCTGGTTCGAGCCACTCGAGGACTCGGTGTCGCAGGCTCTGCGCGCACGGGAGGGCCTGATCCTCGGTGGAGACCTGTTCAACGCGTGCTACACCTACTACGCCACAACCTATGAGCTGCTCGACGCCTCGCCGTCGCTGGACAGTTTCGTCGTGGAGGTCGAGTCAGCCCTGGAGTTCGGCGCACGGACCGGGAATGACCACGTCGTCGCTACGTTCCGAAGCTACCGACGGCTGATAAGTGGGCTGCGCGGCGAACCCTATGGGTCACACGCCGACGAGCTGGCCCCGGAAGAGCTGGCCGGCAACCCGCTCGCGGCCGTCAACGCGCACGTAACCCGGGCGCTCGCCGCCGCTGTGTTCGACGACGCAACCGAGCTGGATCGGCATACGACGAATGCGATGCCGTTGCTTCCATTCGTCGAGTCCACCTATTTGACATCGGTTGCGCACCTGCTACGAGCGCTGGCCCTGGCCAGCCGAGCCCGGGCCGCCGGACCCGAGGCGCGCGGCGCCTTCCTGACCGAGTTGGACGCGGTCATCGACTGGCTGGCGACGCGCGCCACGGATGCGCCGATCAATTTCCGGCACCTGGTGAAACTGGTCGAGGCCGAACGCGCCTGGGCCGTTGGCGAATTCCGCACCGCAGCCAAGGCCTTCGATGTCGCTATACAAGAGTCCGCGAAAAGGCAACGGCCATGGCACCGGGCGCTGGTGTGCGAACGCGCGGCGCGCTTCTTGCTGGCGCACGGCTTGGAGTTCGCGGGCTACAACATGCTCGCGACTGCGCGACAGATGTATCTCATTTGGGGTGCGATGGCGAAGGTGGACCGACTCGACTGGGCCTACCCGACGCTGAAGACCCTTCCCGACGCCAATGCCGATCCGGGGGCGGAGGTGGCCGTCCGCCGATCCGACATCATGCCCGCAACCATCGACCTGCTCGGCATCCTCTCCGCGTCCCAAGCCCTCAGCTCCGAGACGAGCATCGACGGTCTGCGCGACCGGGTGGTCGAGGTACTGTCCGCGATGACCGGCGCTACCGGCATCCACCTCCTCCTGTGGAATGTCGACCGTGGCTGGCTGTTGTCCGCACCCTCGGCCGATGGCGGCACCATCTCACTGGACGAAGCCGGCCGGAGGCACCTCGTGCCACTGTCTGTCATTCGTTACGCCGAACGTACCCGCGAAGCGTTCGTGATCAACGACGCCACTCACGATGACCGCTTCGCCCGCGACCCGTACTTCGTCCGCCTGGACCCCTGCTCATTGCTCGCCGTACCGATCTTCCACCGTGGCGCCTTGCAGGGTCTCCTGTTGATGGAGAACCGCCTCATCCGCAGCGCCTTTTCCGCCGATCGCCTCGACGGCGTCATGCTCATCGCCGGACAACTGGCCGTCTCTCTCGACAACGCCCTGGTCTACGCCTCCCTCGAACGCAAGGTCGGCGAACGCACCCACCAACTCGCGCTGGCCAACCAGCGACTCGAAGAGCTCAGCACCACCGACCCAGTTACTGGATTGGCCAACCGGCGCCGCTTGGAGGAGGTACTAGCCGCGGAATGGCGGCGTGCCGGGAGATCTGGAGAACCGCTCGGCCTGGCCATGGTGGACATCGACCACTTCAAGCTCTTCAACGACCACTATGGACACGCTGCCGGTGACAGGTGTCTGCAGCGGGTCGCGGCCGAACTCCGCCAGAACGTCCGAGAAAAGGATCTCTGCGCCCGTTACGGTGGTGAGGAGTTCGCCGTCGTCATGCCCAACACCGGTGTCGACGTGGCGCTCCAGGTGGCCGAACGCCTCCGAGCCGCCATCACGACCCTCGCCGAACCACATCCGTTGGTTCCCGACCGGCTCGTCACCGTCAGCATCGGCATTGCCGCCACGGTGCCCGCACCAGGCGGGCTGGTCGACACCCTCATGGAGCAGGCCGATGTCGAGCTCTACCGGGCCAAGCGGGGCGGCCGAAACCGCGTGCGGGTCGCCCCGTCACCGGCTCAGATAGTTGGTCACGCGAGGTAAGCGAGCGCCCGTCCGACGGCGACGGGCTGATCAGCTCCCCAGGTCGCCGAGCGAGATACCCGGATCGGCCAGCTTCTCCGGATCCACCACCTTGCCGGCGTAGCCCGCTCGGACGAGCTTTTGGATGTCGTCGGTCACGTCCCAGACGTTGATGTTCATTCCGGCTAGCACCCGACCGCCGGACACCCAGAACGCGACACACTCCGGCGCCTTACCGTCCACAATGGACGAATCACCGCGGAACACCACCGAGTCGTAACCACCCGGCTCGACGTAGCCCGAGTACTCCATTCCAAGATCATATTGATCCGAGAAGAAGTACGGTACCCGGTCGTAGACCATCTCACGGTCCAACATGGACAGTGCGACCGACTTGCCGCCGTTCAGCGCGTTCGCCCAGTGCTCCACCCGGATGCGCTTGCCCAGCAAGGGGTTCACCGACGACGCGACATCACCGCAGGCGTACACGTACGGGTCGGACGTACGCAACGACTCGGTGGCCGCTACGCCGTTGTCGATGTCCAGCCCGGCCGCCTCGGCCAGTTCGATGGACGGGCTGATGCCGACGCCCACGATCGCGAGATCGGCCGGCAGCTCGGTACCGTCGGACAACACCACGGACGACAACCGTCCACCGGAACCGGTGAACTCCCGCACTCCCGAGGAGAACTTGAAGTCGACGCCGTGCGCGAGGTGCAGGTCCCGGAACAGCGTCGCCACCTCGTCGCCGAGCACCCGGCGCAGCGGCAGCTCGTCCATCTCGACCACGGTGACGTCGCAGCCGTACCCGCGGGCCGCCGCCGCGGTCTCGAGGCCGATCCAGCCGGCGCCGACGACCACCACTCGCGCGCTGCCGCCGGAGATCGCGGCACGCAGCGCGTCGGACTCGTCGATCGTCCGCAGGTACCGAACGCCTTCGAGGTCGTTGCCGGGGACGTTGAGCATGCGCACCCGGGAGCCGGTAGCGAGCAGCAGCTTGTCGTAATGCACCGGATCGACGCCGTCGAGAGTCACCACCCGCGTAGCGGTGTCGAGGTACGTCGCCCGGCGGCCGAGGACGAGCGTGATGCGCTGCTCCGCATACCACTTCTCGTCGTGCACGAACGCTTTCTCGCGCGGATCCTTGCTCTGCAGGTACCCCTTGGACAGCGGCGGCCGCTCGTACGGGAGTTCGGTCTCCTCACCGATCAGGACGATCCGCCCGGTGAATCCCTCAGCCCGCAGTGTCTCGGCCGCTTTCGCCCCGGCCAGCGACGCTCCGACGATCACGAATGTCTGCTCGGCATCGCTCATGCCATCCGCCCTTCCGCACGAAGGTGATCAATGAATCTACCCGACAAGCCGCCGGTGCCAGGCTACGGCCGACAGATCGGTCAGCGAGGCTACCTGGTCGACGACCACGCGCAACCTCGCGGCATCGTCAGCGGCCGCGGTCCACAACGGAGCGAACACCCGGTCGAGCCCTTCCGGTGCCGACCGCACCAAACCGTCCACAAGAGACACCAGAATATCCCACTGCTCGGCGTACCGCGCATCGGCACCGGGGCGCCGCATGACGTACCGCAGCGCGATGCCCTTCAACAACGCGCACTGCGCCCGGGTCTCCCGCGGCACGATGAGGTCGGCGTCGTAGCGCCGCAGTTCCCCGTCGCCGAACTTCGCCCGGGTCGCCAGTACCGCCGCGGCGACGAACCGGCCGGTGAGGACGCTCGTGGCCTGCTTCAGCGCCAACTGGGCGCCGAATGTGCCGTCGTACTCGGCCAGCGCCACCAGCACCGGATCCTCGAGTAGATCCAGCAGCGCGCCTTCCAGCGCCGCCGGCGACTCTCCCGAGTAGGCGGCGGCGACGTCGGCACACAGCGCGGTGCGCTCGGCCGGGTCCACCAGCAAGCTACCCAAAGGGATGTAGCCGGAGTAGATCCCGTCTTCCACGTCGTGGACGGAATACGCCACGTCGTCCGCCCAGTCCATCACCTGAGCCTCCAGGCAACGCCGTTCCGGCTCGGCGTTGGCACGTACCCAAGAAAAGATCTCGAGATCGTCGGTGAAGACGCCGAACTTGCGGTGTCCGGCCCTGCGCGGCCAGGGGTATTTGCACGTCGCATCGAGCGCGGCGCGGGTCAAGTTGAGCCCGGCGCCCGGGACCTTGGCCTCCAGCCTCGTGAGGACCCGGAACGTCTGGGCGTTGCCCTCGAATCCGCCACATACCGCGGCGACGGCATCGAGCGCCTCCTCACCGTTGTGCCCGAACGGCGGGTGACCGAGGTCGTGGGCCAGGCCGCCCACATCGACGACATCCGGGTCGCAGCCGAGCCGCGCGCCCATCTCCCGGGCGATCTGGGCCACCTCGAGCGAGTGGGTGAGCCGGGTACGCAGGAAGTCGCCCGACCCCGCGGCGTGCACCTGGGTCTTGGCCGCCAGCCGGCGGAACGCGGCCGAATGCAGCACCCGGGCGCGGTCCCGTTCGAACGGACCGCGCCCGTATGCCGTGTCCTTCGGCGGTTCGGCGACGAATCGCTCCTCGTCCATCGAGGATCAGCCTACGGGCGCGTCCGCAGTACGCAGAACTCGTTGCCCTCCGGATCCGCCAGTACGATCCAGGTCGCTTTCTCGCCCTGGCTCACGTCCACGTGCCGGGCGCCCATGTTGACCAGCCGCTCGACCTCGGCTGCCTGGTCGTCGGGGTTGAGGTCGAGGTGCAGCCGATTCTTGACGGACTTGGCCTCGGGAACCGTGACGAACGCGAGCGACGGACCGCCGGCTTCACCTTCGATGACGACTTCGTCGGAGAACTCGGAGGCGATCCGGTAGCCGAGCACCTCGCCCCACCAACGTGCCAGCCGCGCCGGATCGGTGGCGTCGACGACGACCGCGTACCACCGACTGCCCATGTCCGCCTCCGTACACGTCGTCGAAACGTGTGGTTCACCCTACGCCCGCGAGCGGTCCGAGGCCCCGTGGACCCGACTCTCCGGCTTCCCGACGGATAGTGGCCCGGTGTAGCGTGCCGTAGAACGGTCAGTGATGGCCTTGGGTGGCGGAGCCGGGGCCCCGCTTAGAGGAGCACGCATGACTGTCGAGGAGGAAGTCCTCGCCGAAATCCGCCAACTGCGCGGTCTCGTACCCGGTGTGTCCGGCAGCCTGGTCGCAAGCCTGGACGGTCTGCTGGTCGCCGACGACACAGCGGGCATCGTCCCGGAAGGGGTGGCCGCGCTCGCCGCGGCCGGCCACGGCGTGGGTCAGCGCATGGCCGCCGCCGCCAGTCACGGCGACCTGCACGCGACAACGATCACGGGTGCGGGCGGGCTCGTGGCCACGTACCCGGCTGGCTCGCGCGCACTGCTGACAGTGCTCGCCAGCCTGACCGTGAACGTCCACCTCCTACACCTCGAGGCGAGTCAGGTCGCCGAGCGGGTGGAGAACATCATCGAGGTGCTCGACGTGGACAGCGGGCTGCTGGACCTCGCCGACCTGATGGATGACGACGACTACGAGCCGGACCCTCCGCCCGCCCGCCCCGCTGCGATGGTGAACGCACCCGAAGGCGTCATCCGGCAGGCCGACGGTCCGGCGCCGCCGATGCCACGCCGGATGCCGGCGACGCAACCCTGAGGCGTCGCCGGCACATCACGAAACGGTCAGCGCGAGTCCGAGCCCACCGCGGTCGCTGCCGCGCGGCCCGCCTCGAGCCGTGCCACCGGTACGCGGAACGGCGAGCACGACACGTAGTCCAGCCCGGCGTGGTGGAAGAAGTGCACCGACTCGGGGTCGCCGCCGTGCTCGCCGCAGACACCGATCTTCAGACCGGGCCGAGCGGCCCGCCCCTCGTCGACGGCGATCGTGACCAGCCGGCCGACGCCGTCGGCATCGATCGTCTCGAACGGCGACACCCCGAAGATGCCCAGATCCAGGTACTGCGAGAAGAACGAGCCCTCCACGTCGTCCCGCGAGAAGCCCCAGCCCATCTGCGTCAGGTCGTTGGTGCCGAACGAGAAGAACTCGGCCGCCTCGGCGATCTGACCCGCGGTCAGGGCCGCGCGCGGTACCTCGATCATCGTGCCGATCAGCGTGTGCACGTTGGTACCGGTCTCGGCGGCCACGTCGGCGAGCACCTTCTCGGCCTCCTGGCGTACCGTCTCCAGCTCCTGCACCGCGCCCACCAGCGGCACCATGACCTCGGGCTGCGGGTCGCCGCCGGCCTTCCGCACGGTGGCGGCGGCCTCCGCGATCGCCCGGACCTGCATGGCGAACAGGCCGGGGATCACCAGGCCGAGCCGGACGCCGCGCAGACCCAGCATGGGGTTCTGCTCGTGCATGCGGCGGACCGCGGCCAGCAGCGTCTTGGCCCGACCGGGGTCCTCGCCACGGGCTTCGGCGACCGCGACCTCGACGGCCAGCTCCTCGAGCGGCGGCAGGAACTCGTGCAGTGGCGGGTCGATGAGCCGGACCGTCACCGGCAGACCGTCCATCGCCTGGAAGATCTCCACGAAGTCGTCGCGCTGCAGCGGCAGCAGCGCTCCCAGCGCCGCTTCGCGTTCCTCCACATTGGACGCCAGGATCAGCCGCTCGACCAGCTCGCGGCGGTCACCCAGGAACATGTGCTCGGTGCGGCACAGGCCGATCCCCTCGGCGCCGAACCGCCGCGCCCGCGCCGAGTCCTCACCGGTGTCGGCGTTCGTGCGTACCTTCAGCCGCCGCACCCGGTCGGCATGCTCGACGAGCCGGTGTACCGCGGAGACCAAGGCGCTTTCCGTTGGCGAGATGGTGCCCTCGAAGTACTGGACGACCGGGGACGGCTGCACCGGCAACTCTCCGATGTAGACCTTGCCGGTCGTGCCGTCGATGGAGATGACGTCGCCCTCGCTGATCGTCTGACCGTTCACAGTGAACTGTCGACGTTGGACGGTCACGTCGAGCGCCTCGGCGCCGCACACGCAGGTCTTGCCCATCCCCCGGGCCACGACCGCGGCGTGGCTCGTCTTGCCGCCACGGCTGGTCAGGATGCCCTGGGCCGCGATCATGCCGGGCAGGTCGTCCGGGTTGGTTTCCCGCCGGACGAGGATCACCCGCTCGCCGCCGGCGCCCAGCTCGGCCGCCCGGTGCGAGTCGAAGACGGCCTTGCCCACGGCCGCACCCGGCGACGCGGCGATGCCCTTGGCCAGCGGCTTCGGGTCGCCGGACAGGTCGAATGTCGGGAACATCAGCTGCGCCAGCTGCGCGCCGTTGACCCTGTTCAGCGCCTCGTCGAGGTCGATGACCCCCTCGTCGACGAGCTGCGTAGCGATGACGAAGGCGGCCGCCGCGGTGCGCTTGCCGACCCGCGTCTGCAGCATCCAGAGCTTGCCGCTCTCGATGGTGAACTCGATGTCGCAGAGGTCCTTGTAGTGCGACTCGAGCTTGGCCATGATCGCCATCAGCTGGTCGAAGCTTGCCTTGTCGAGTGACTCCAGCTCCTGCAGCGGGATCGTGTTGCGGATGCCGGCCACCACGTCCTCGCCCTGGGCGTTGGCGAGGTAGTCGCCGTACACGCCCTGCTCGCCGGTGCCCGGGTCGCGCGTGAACGCCACCCCGGTACCGGAGTCGGGGCCGAGGTTGCCGAACACCATCGTGACCACGTTGACCGCGGTACCGAGGTCGGCCGGGATGCGCTCCTGGCGGCGGTAGAGGATCGCCCGGTCGGCGTTCCACGAATCGAAGACCGCACGCACGGCCAGGTCGAGCTGCTCGCGCGGGTCCTGCGGGAAGTCGCGCCCGGTGTGCTGCGAGAAGATCTTCTTGTACGTGTCGACCAGCGCCCGCAGGTCGTCCGCGTTCAGGTCCAGGTCGTTGGCCGTACCCTTGGCGTCCTTCGCGGCGTCGAGCGCGTGCTCGAACTCCTCGCCGGGAACGTCGCACACCGTCTTGCCGAACATCTGGATCAGCCGGCGGTACGAGTCCCAGGCGAACCTGTCGTTACCGCCGGCCTGGCGGGACAGCCCGTGCACGCTCGCGTCCGTTAGGCCGACATTGAGGACAGTCTCCATCATTCCCGGCATGGAGAACTTGGCGCCGGAGCGTACCGAGACCAGCAGCGGATCGGCCGGATCGCCCAGTTGCTTGCCCATCGCGGTCTCCAGGGCGGTCAGGTGTGCGCTCACCTCGTCGCGCAGCTCCGCCGGCTCCTTGCCGCTGTGCAGGTAGACCTTGCACGCCTCGGTCGTGATGATGAACCCGGGCGGAACGGGCAGCCCCAGATTCGTCATCTCAGCCAGGTTGGCGCCCTTGCCGCCCAGCAGATCCTTCAAGTCTTTGTTGCCTTCGGCAAAGTCGTACACGTACTTCTGGGTCACGGTGCCAGCCTTTCGTAACGGCCCTGGGCGCAGTCCATGGCAAGGTTAGTACGTTACGGTGCGGCCACTCGTGTCGCCCTTGTCCCTGTCCGGACAAGTCTCTGGGAACGTTCCCACGAGCACAAGTGTGCAAAGCCTGGCTAAGCTCTGCCGGGTGAGCCGACGGTGGATCATCGCGGTGGCGCTGGCCGGCGCCTTGGTGCTGGCGGGCATCATCGTCGTGCCCCGGATCCTGTCCGACCGACGGTCGACCCCTTCCGCCGCCCCCAGCGGGTCCGCGACCGCGACCGCCGCGGTGGCGCTCGGCAGCGTCGTGCCGGCGCCGGCTTCGGTCACGCCGGCGTCGGGGGCGACCTACACCCTGGCGTCGGGCGCGGAGATCCGGGCGCCGGATTCCGCCGGGAGCGTGGCCGAGTACCTCGCCGGCCTGCTTCGCCCGTCGACCGGGTACGCGCTGCCGGTGCGGCTCACCTCCGACCCGTCCCCGGATGGGGGCATCGCGCTGCGGCTCTCGTCCGATGGGGGCGCGCCGGAAGGCGGTTACCGGCTCGACATCGGTGTGGACGGTGTCGTGATCGAGGCGCGTACGGCGGAGGGTCTGTTCCATGGCGTGCAGACCCTGCGGCAACTGTTCCCGCCCACGGTCGAGAGTCGTACCGTCCAGAGTGGACCATGGACGCTGCCCGGGGGGCGCATCACCGACGAGCCGCGGTTCGCGTACCGCGGCGCGATGCTCGACGTCGCCCGGCACTTCTTCGCCGTGGACGACGTGCGGGCGTACATCGACCTGCTGGCCATGTACAAGATCAACTATCTGCACCTGCACCTGTCCGACGACCAGGGCTGGCGCATCGCCATCGACGGCTGGCCGCGGCTGACCGCCCACGGCGGCAGCACCGAGGTCGGGGGCGGTCCGGGCGGCTCCTACACGAAGGAGCAGTACCGGCAGATCGTGGCGTACGCGCAGTCGCGGTACATCACGATCGTGCCCGAGATCGACATGCCCGGGCACACCAACGCGGCCCTCGCCTCGTACGGCGAGCTGAACTGTGACGGCAAGGCCCCCGGGCTGTACACGGGGATGCAGGTGGGCTTCAGCGCGCTGTGCCCGAGCAAGGACGTGACGTACGACTTCGTCGACGACGTCCTCGGCGAGCTGGCCGCGCTGACCCCCGGGCCGTACCTGCACATCGGCGGCGACGAGGTCCAGAAACTGTCGGACGGGGAGTACGCCGCCTTCATGAACCGCGTCCAGAAGATCGTGACCAGCAAGGGCAAGACCGTCATGGGCTGGCACCAGCTCGCGGCGGCGGAGCCCTCGCCGGACCGGGTGCTGGAGTACTGGGCGCCCCGCGTCCAGGCCGACGACGCGTTCGACACCACCTTCCAGGCGGCGGTCCGCGAAGGCGCCCGCGTGGTGATGGCACCGGCCGACCACACGTACCTCGACATGAAGTACAACGCGCAGTCCCCGCTCGGCCTGAACTGGGCGGGCAACGTGGAGGTGCAGGCGGCGTACGACTGGGACCCGGCCGCGCACCTGATCGGCGTCGACCCGAAGGCCGTCATCGGCGTCGAAGCTCCCCTGTGGACGGAGACGGTTCGTACGCTGGACGATCTGGAGTACCTGGCGTTCCCCCGGTTGCCGGCGCTCGCCGAGGTAGCCTGGTCGCCCAAGTCGACCCACAACTGGAACGCGTTCCGCCAGCGGCTCGGCGCCCAGCGTCCACGGTGGACGGTACTGGGCATCAACTTCTACAACTCACCCCAGCTCCCGTAGACGATTGCCATGCGGTAACCAGGTGACAGATACTCCCTGCTGTGCGTGACGACGCAACGGTACTTCTCCAGTTCCTCCCGGCTGACGATGCTCCGCGGGAGGAGGATCTTCTCCGCCGCCTGGGCGCGGACGTGAAGGACCTGCGGCTGGGCGCGGTCGATTACCGGTACGCCCCGCCCGACCCGGACGATCCCAAGGCCGGTGTCGGACCTGCCGAGTGGCTGACCGTCGTATTGACCGCCGGCCGTGGCCTGCGCGACCTCGTACGAGTGGCCTTCGACTGGGTCAAGCGCGCCAAGCATCCGATCCGGGTCCGGATCGGCGACGACGAGCTGGTCGTCGACAACGCCACCGACGAGCAGCAGAAAGCCATCATCGAGGCGTTCCTCGCGCGGCACAGCACCGATTGACCATGGCCACCGACGATCTGGTTCCGGCTCCACCCCTGCCGTCCGAGCGCCGGCTCGCCCTGGTCATCGCGACATCGACGTACACCGACGGCGAGTATCCGGATCTGCCCGCACCCGCCCACGACGCGTCGAACATCAGCGCGATGCTGGCCGACTCCGCCATCTGCGGGTTCGAGGTTCAGACGCTGTTCGATCGACCTGGGACGGAGATCCGGCTGGCCATCAACAAGATTTTCAACGGGCGGGACCGGAACGACCTCGTGCTGGTGTACTTCTCCGGCCACGGCGTCAAGGACGACCACGGTCGGCTCCACATCGTGGCGACCGATACCGACTCCGAAACACTGCCCGCCACCGCGATCGCCAGCCGCTATTTGATGGATCTGGCCAAGGAATCGGCCGCCGGCAAACAGGTCATCATTCTCGACTGCTGCTTCAGCGGCGCCTTCGACGCGAAAGGCGTCGGTCTGGTCGATCTGGTCGGCTCCGACCGGCAGGTGGACGAGGCGGTGGCAGGAGGCCGGTGCATCCTCACGTCGTCCCGGAGTGCGGAGTACTCGTTCCAGAACCGGCTGGCCAGCGGCGAAATCGCGGGGTCGGTATTCACTACCGCCATGATCGAAGGGATCCGTACCGGGCAGGCCGACCTCGGCAACAACGGCCGGATCACCGTGCAGGACGCCTACCGGTACGCGTTCGCCGCGGTCACCAAGGACAATCGCCGCCAGACGCCTCAGTTCAACATGTACGGCGCGGAGGGTGCCGCCATTCTGCTCGCCCGTAACCCGGTCGGAGTCAGAGTCGGTGCCGAAGGCCTGTTCGAGTTGCTGGCCGCGCTGGACAGTCCACACCAGGCGATACGCATCGCGGCCGTCGACACCCTGGGCGAGCTTCTGCACGATGACAATCCGGCGAAGTCGGAAGCGGCCCGCCGACGGTTGCAGACCCTGGCCACGACCGACGGCAGCCCCCTTGCCCCCCACGCCCAGCGGCTCCTGGCCGACGGCACCGAGCCCGACCCGGTACGCCACATCCACCGACCCGCCGCGGAGGAGGCACCACCGCGACCCGCGCCGCGGTACGGCGTGCGGCCTTCGCCGAGGCCTCGGCGCGACACCGAGTTCGTCCGGGCAGCGGACGCCGAGCCGGCCGCCGTCGTCGACCCAGCCGGCGGCGTACCCACCTTCACCGACGAGGAAATCGGACCGGTGTTCCTGACCGACGAGTTCGACGGCCTCGTACCCGTCGAGGATCCTCTCGGCGTCTTCGGGCCCGGACGCGTACTGCCGTTGGAGGACGAGCCGTCCACGACGGTCAGCCGCTACCTCTACCCGACCGAGCGGTACCGCGGAGAATGGCGGCGGCACTGGATCGACCCCGCCGTCTCGATGGGGCTGGCGGGGTGGGCCACCGGCCGGGCCACGCGCCCGGTCGACCCGCACCTGCTGCACCTTCCGCCGCACCTGTGGGGTATCGCGACCGCCGACGCCGCGACGTGGGCGCTGATCGCCATCGCGGTACTGGCCGCGTGGCGAACGCTGTCGTGGCCGTTCTGGCGGATGACGCTGACCAACAAGCAGATCATGCTCGTACGCGGACTGCTGTGGCGGCGGACCTCGACGATCCCGCTCCAGCCGATGACCCACGCCGGTCTGTCCCAATCACCGCTGGGTCGGATCCTTAACTACGCCACGCTCTCGTTCGCGGTGGGCCGACGGCGGACTCACCGGATCCGGTACCTGCCCAATCCGAACGAACTCTGGCTGCGCATCCAGGAAGAGAAGTTCGAGCCGGCCGCGGTGGAGGCGCGTCTGGGGACCCGCCACGACGACGATTCCGGCTACGACGACTGAGCGCCTACGCGAACCCGTCCTCCGACGGGTCGTACACCGCCGCGGGTGCGGCGCGGGGAGCGACCTCGTGCCACAGGACCCGCACGCGCCGCACGGCACCCATGCCGTCTAGCCCTATTACG
>Ga0209382_10003026_pt1 | contig 23739 bp, 17 predicted proteins | sample SoiMetdeltSBSDD5_FD_187599 | JGI IMG/M metagenome (GOLD analysis project Ga0209382, IMG submission 187599) | Bulk soil microbial communities from a Populus tree surrounding site in Tennessee, USA - Soil MetaG P. deltoides SBSDD5 (SPAdes) (version 2) | ecosystem: Environmental > Terrestrial >...
TTTTCACAAACCCACTATCTTCGAAAATAGGTGCCAGATACGTCTGACCCCAATTTTCACTTTCTCGCTTCAAGCGTGACGTCAACTTTCAATTCCTGGCCGTTCCGCTTAACGACAACGACCACGAGATCGCCCGGCTTCTTGCTGCGCAGAGCGTAGGTAAAATCGTAAAGATTTTGGATGGATTTTCCATCAAAACCGGTCATCAGGTCGCCGGGTTTCAATCCTGCTTTGTCCGCCGGACTGTTCGGCCGGACGCCGGCAAACAGGACGCCTTTGAGATCGTCGCGAAAATCGGGAATCGAGCCGAAGTCTGGCCCGTAACCGCCGCCGCCGCTGCCGGCCGGCGCCTGTTGCTGCCGCACTTCCGTATATTGTGGGCGCTCCGTGTTGTTGGAGATTCGATCAAGCATCAGATACGAAAGCGAGAGCACTTTCTTTGCGCCTTCGGCATTAATCTTGTCGTACGTATCGGAAGGCTTGTGATAGTCCGTGTGCAATCCCGAAAAGAAGAAAAGGATGGGAATTCGCTTTACGGTGAATGAAGTGTGATCGCTCGAGCCGTAGCCGGAATCCGAATAGTCCAAATTCAGACCAATGTCTTTGTTCAGCTCTTCGACCCAGGGCTTGAAACTCGGTGAGGTTCCGACACCGCCGACAAACAACCGATCATTCTGAACCCGGCCGATCATATCCATATTGATCATCCCGACGATGTGATCTGCAGGGATGGTGGGATTGCTGACGAAAAAGGCAGAGCCCAGGAGTCCGAGTTCCTCTCCGGCGAACGTCATAAACAGCACCGATCGCTTCAGCTGCCGATTCATGGACGCGAGCCGCGCGATTTCCAGAACTCCGGCCGTGCCGGAGGCATTGTCGTCCGCGCCGTGGTGGATTTCACCGATTTGCGAGGGCGCCAGCGAGCTTCGGTCACCAAGGCCGAGATGGTCGTAATGGGCGCCCACGACGACCCACTCGTCGCGTAACTGAGGATCGGAGCCCGGAAGTGCTGCCACGACATTGCGGACGGTTTTTCGCGTCCGGACGACATCGGTCGCCACGGTCGCCCGTGCCGCAACGTCAAAGGACTGGCTTTTCAGATCGGCATCGATTTTCTTCTGGATGTCCGACAGATTCTTGCCCAGCTTAGCGAACATCGAAGCGACCAGTTCCCTTCTGGCATGCAGTGAGGGAATTCCTACGTCGTCCGTTTCGGAGCTCTTTGTTGCCGGTCCGACCGTATCTTCCTCGCCGCTGTGGTTGTTCGGATCGGTGATGAAGACAATGCCTTTTGCGCCATGCAGGCGCGCATTGATTGCTTTGTTGATGAAGGACGCATGTTGCGTGAAGTTCGTTCCGGCGAACGGGCTATGCGGATCCGTTTCCTGAGGTTCATGCCGGAAGACCACGACAATCTTGTCCTTGGCATCGATTCCCTGGTAGTCGTCGTAATGCATTTCCGGCGCTGTGATGCCATAGCCGGCGAATACGATCGATCCTTCCGCCTGTGCGGTGTTTGAAAAACTGATCGGGACGAAGTCCTCGTTCACTTTCAACGCCGTTCCGTTGAGGGTCAGCTCGTTTTTCGATCCGAACTGGGTGCCAGTCGTGACCTGAAAATGTTGAAAGTACGTGTTGCCTTCACCGGCAGGCCGAAGGCCGAAAATTCGGAACTGCGAAGCGATGAAATCTGCTGCTTTTTCCAGTTCCGGCGAGCCATTGCCCCGGCCTTTCATCTCGTCGCGAGACAAATAGGTAACATTGTTGAGATAGCGGTCCGGGGATATACCTTCCACAACCGAGTGGGGACTCGCCGAAGCGCCTGGTGCGATTAAAGAATTGAGATAAAACGTCGAAGCGATGACAAAGACCGCGAGCAGAATTGCGACCGGGTAATGTTTGGTTTGCATGGGCTGATCCTGGGAGGCGCTTACGCCAATTCGTAGTTCCGTCCCGTCATAATAGCGACTACATCGCGCTCGCGCAACTCGGGCAGGTTGAGGGCGGCTATGGCTGCCGCGGACGACGGCTCGATGACTCGTGCTTCGAGCCGGACCACCAGATTCAAGGCGGCCAGGATCTGCTGTTCGGAGACGAGAACCATTTCATCGACCACCTTCAGCATCAGGTCCACGGCTTCCGGTACGGCAACGCGGGACGCAAGGCCGTCCGCTATCGTGGATACCTTGTCGAGCCGAACCGGTCTTCGCTCCTTCCAGGATAGATACATGGTCGCTGCTTGCGCAGGTTGTACGCCAATGACTCGAGTTTGAGGCGACAATTGTTTAATGACTGTCCCAATCCCGGAAATCAGAGCGCCGTTGCCCACGGGGACAACAACCGCTTCGGGCCGGCGCTCGGCGAGGATTTCCAGTCCGATCGTTCCCGTTCCTTCGACAATGGACGTTTCGCCGCCATCATCGATGAAGTAATACCCTTTTTCATTTGCGAGCTCGTGCGCCAGTTCCTTCGCCGCATCGAAATCGCATTCCGTCAGGACCAGGTTCGACGTGTATTCACCGATTAGCGTGATCTTGCGAGGTGACGCGTCGTGGGGAACAAAGATATGAGTCGTGAGTCCGAGCCGGTGGCCGGCGTACGCTACGGCCATTCCGTGGTTTCCAGTGGACGCGGTGGTGAATACGTGTCTGCCGGCTTTTGCATGCTCCATCAGACAGCGCAGCGCACCGCGGGCCTTGAACGATCCGACGGGCGATTCAGATTCCAGCTTCAGCCAGATGCTTCGCCCAAAGTGTTTCGAAAGCAGCGTGGCGTGAACCAGCGGCGTTGGAGACAGGTATGGACGTATCGCTCGGGCGGCTTCGACGATGTTCGGGAGTGCAAGTTCAGACTGAGACGATTCCATCGTTTTCAAATTCTTTCAGCGATTCGGGGTGCAGCGCAAGATGATGGCGAACCGCGCGAACGGCCAGGAAACGAACAAAGAAACCGTATGGCACCATGAACGCGAAGACGACGAAACTCAGCCGGTAGAACTCCTTAAAAACGAGCGCGATAGGAACTAGGATGAAGAGCAGCATCAGCCGGTTCAGCAGAACTCCTAGAGCTGCGTTCTTTTGCCACCACCGGTTCGCTTCAAGGGGAATAATTTCAAACTCGGACATCGACCTGTGCACCCTTGCCCCAGAACGCTTTCAGGTCGTGGATGCAGGTCATCTGATGGGGACCGTAGTCGAGGCTGTGCGCCCGAATCTCGCCGAGGTGGGTTCTGATGAAAGCAGCCAGCTCGCCTGAACGTTTGCGGACGCTCTTTTCGACCGTCTTCGCGGCAGCCGTGTCAAACAGCAGATATTCAATTTCGTCACGGTCTTCGTTCCATTCCCAAACACCGATAACCTGGCCGTCGCGCACGATCGTGGCAAGCGGATCGTTGATCAATTTGCCTTTCCACCGCGAGAATGGCTTGTCGGCGTGTCTCACAGGAACGAAGCGATCGACGATTTCCCGCTGACCCTTCAGGAAGGTATCGCGATACGGAATGAAGTTGATCGTTTCCGGATTCGGCTCGAACGCCATAAGCTCGTCGATATCTGCTTCGGGCATCAGAAACTCGTCCTTCGTGCCTTCCACAGGAATCGTGACCAGCTTCGGCTTCACTTCGCCCGCAGCCTTGATCGCATCCGTGACGTTAATGCCCGACCACCAGGCAAAATCCTTGATTCGCGCCGGTGATTCCGCCTTGAAGTATTGCGAGGCCAAACGAATACAGGCTTCTTCGAAGCGCAGATTGGCCGGATCGGCTTCAGGAAGAATGTTGGAAGTCAAAACGAAGGAATATTCTGTCGAGTCGAGGCGTTTTCGCGTTTGAATCTTGAGGATTTTCGCTTCTTCCTTGAGAAGATTTACCGCCAAAGAAAGACTATTCGTCAGACCGATGCGCTTTAAATCCGGCCCGAAGTCTCGCACCAGATTGCTCGGAACGACAGCCTGGATTTGGTCGAGTGCTTTCGGTGTGCTTTGGAGCGCCTTCAGAACGGCGCCTTTGAGCTTTTCCATCTCCGGTTCCGAGACCGTAATGTACTGCCGCGCCTGTTTTGCGAGCTCCGTGAATGTGCGGCTTCGGATACGCATCGCAACGACGGCTTGATCTCTTGGAACGAGCATCGTGCAGCCGCGCAGTGTTTCGACCTGCACTAGCTTGTTATCGCCGAAAACCATCTTGTTGAGGTCGTCCGTCTTAAACGAAGACATCCGCGCCCAGAGCGCGAGATACGGAGTCGAGCAACCGGGAGAATACAACCACCCAATGGACTTGATGAGGTCGATAATCCCCTTCGATGGATAAGGTCGGTCGAGGTATTGGCGGTACATCCGCCAGGAATTGACTTGTTCTAAAGAAATCGGCTTTTTGATTTTTGGGCTGGTCATACTAAACCGGACGATGACCGAGGCATCCCCGACTTTTAATCTTATTATAATTTTGTAACACCCGGGTCGGGGACACGAGTCCTCGAATTGTACTCAGAATAAGGGCGTTAAGTCAATGGAGGTAGCCGTTTCCCGGCGAGCGAAACGGTGAGATGATGTGACAGACATGGCTGATCCTAAACCCCCGGCTAATTCATTCCTCGGCCTTCGGCACGTCGCCATTAATGTAAGAAATGTTCGTAAGTCCGTGGATTTCTACACCAAAGTGATGGGGATGACGGTGGAATGGGAGCCCGACGCGGATAACGTTTATCTGACGTCTGGCACCGACAACCTGGCAATCCACCGGTTGACGGAACCAGACAAGGTCAGCCCAATTCAGACGATCGATCACATCGGTTTCGTTGTCCGCACACCCGATGATGTCGATGTCTGGGCTGACCGCCTCCGGCACTTTGGAATTGTCCTCGTGAAGGAGCCGAAGACCCACCGTGACGGCGCCAGGTCGTTTTACTTTCGTGATCCGGACGGCTTGCTGGTCCAACTCATCTACCACCCGCCTATCTCGGACCGAGCGGGCCAATAGCTTCACAAAAAATTTTCTTGCCAGAGCTACAGAATCCGTGTAAGTAAGTACTTACTCACAAGTAAGTGAGTACTTACTTATGCAACATAAAGATCGACGGCAGGACATCTTACGGGCAGCGATGGAGCTTTTCGCGAAGAAGGGATTCCGGGGAACTACCACGCGGGACCTGGCGGCCCAGGCGGATGTAAACGAGGCAATTATCTTTCGTCACTTCAAAACCAAGGAGGAGCTCTACCGCGCCATTCTCGAAGAGAAGATGCAGCACGGCAGGGCTGAGAAGGATGAAGAGCTCAAAAGCCTTGCCGAGAGTGGATCGGTTCAGTTCCTGGAAACCATCGGTCGGCGCATGTTGGAAAAGCATGAGCAGGACACCACTTTCATACGGCTGCTTCTCTTCAGCGCCCTGGAAGGTCACGAACTGGCGGATATGTTCCTCGATTCAATGCCCGAACGGGACCCGCTCGCGGCGTACATGCAAAAACGGATCGACGACGGCGTTTTTAAACCGATGGATGCCAAGCTGGCCGCGCGCGCATTCGTCGGAATGTTTTTTATGTTCATCCAAACCCAATTGATCTTTGGACTTAACAAAAAGCAGTCCTTTGATCGCGATGAAGTCGTGCGGACCTTTGTGTCCATTTTTCTAACAGGAATAGCTCAATGATTAATGCGCTCAAACCTTTCTCTGCCTGCCTGGTTCTCGTACTCATCACCGGCTGTTCCCGATCATCGTCGGATCCGACGCAGCCTGCCACCGCCGCAACTGCGGCGCCGGCTGTTGCGATCCAGCAGGGTCGTGTCGAGGAAAAAGAACTCGATCGATTTGTTGAAGCCGTCGGCACCCTGGATCCAAACGAAGAGGTTACGGTCAGCAATCAGGTTGAAGGCATCGTTCAGAAGCTGCACGTGGACATGGGGGACGTGGTCCGAGCTGGTCAAGTCCTTGCCGAACTGGACACGAAGGAACTTGAACTGGCGGTCCAGCAGCAGAGCGCGGCACTGCAGCAGGAACTGGCTCGCCTTGGTATTACGGACGCCAACGCCGCTGTAGACGAAGCTACCACCAGCCAGGTACGGCAGGCCGAAGCTACTTTTGAAGAGGCCAGGCTGACTCTGGAGCGGACCAAAAAGCTTTACCAGGAGCAGGTCGCACCCAAGCAGCAGTTGGACCAACAGCAGGCGCGTTATGACGTCGCAGAAGCTGCGCTGCGTAATGCCCGCGAAACCGTGCGGAATATTCGCGCAACCGTTTCCGCGCGGAAGGCAGCGCTTGCGCTCGCCGAGAAGAAGTTGACGGATGCACGGGTCGTCGCGCCAATGCCCGGTTACGTCAAGGAACGGCCCATTACGGAAGGTCAATATCTGAAAGCCAACAGTCCGGTCGTTACTATCGTCCAGAACTCGCCGCTCAAGCTGCGCGTTGAGGTGCCCGAGTCGGCCATAACTTCGGTTCGCCCGGGCCGGCCCGTGCGGTTCACGGTAGATGCGTTTCCGCAAAAGGCGTTCGACGGCAAGGTGTCGCGTGTATCACCTTCCGTCAATCAGCAGTCGCGCACCCTGCGAGTCGAAGCCATGGTGAGCAACTCCGACGGCACGTTGAAACCGGGACTGTTCGCCCGCGTGACGATTCAAACTGACCGTCGCGAAAAAGCCTTAGTCGTTCCCTCCGCTGCAATCTTCACGTTCGCCGGCCTGGAGAAAGTGTTCGTTGTTCAAGATGGAAAGGTCGTCGAAAGAATCGTACGAACTGGAACGCACCTGGATGGTGCCGTCGAAGTGCTGGAAGGCGTGAAGGCCGGTGAAGCGGTTGCGATTTCGAACCTGGGCAGTTTGCAGCAGGGCCGGGAGGTCTCAGTTAAATGAAACTTGCTGAAGTCTGCGTCAAACGGCCTGTCTTCGCCACGATGCTCATCATGGTTTTCGTGGTGCTCGGCATCTTTTCTTACACGCAGCTCGGTATCGATCAGTTTCCGAAAATCGATTTGCCGACCGTGACCGTGCGCACGACGTTGCCTGGCGCCAGTCCTGAGGAGATTGAATCGCAGATCACCAAGCCGATCGAGGAAGTGATCAACACGATCAGCGGTATCGACGAGCTGCGTTCCACGACCTCCGAAGGAACGTCTCTGGTGGTCGCGCAATTCGTTCTCGATAAGAACGGCGATGTGGCCGCGCAGGAAGTTCGCGATAAGGTCGCGACCGTCACCAGCCTGCTTCCGCGCGAGACCGATCCTCCAGTCATTGAGCGCGTGGATTTCGATGCCGCTCCTGTTCTTTCCATCTCCGTTTATGGCGATCGCCCGCTGCGCGAGATTACCGAGCTCGCCGACAAACAGATCAAGCAACGGCTCGAATCGGTTCAAGGTATCGGTTCCATTCAAATCGTCGGCGGTCGCCGGCGGGAAATTCAACTGTGGTTGGACTCCGAGAAGCTTCAAGCCTACAAGCTCACCATCGACCAGGTTCGCGCTGCCATCCGGGCTCAAAACGTGGAAACTCCCGGCGGGCGGATCGATCAAGGCCCGAACGAGCTTGTCCTGCGCACGCTTGGCCGCATCGAAACGGTTAAGAACTTCGAGAACATCGTTGTCGGCAGTGCCAATAACACCCCCGTGTATCTTCGCGACATCGCGACCGTCGAGGATGGTTTCGAAGAGCCGCGCGGTTTGGCTCGACAGGATGGAAAAGCCGCCGTATCGCTTCTCGTGCGCAAACAGTCAGGCACCAACACAGTTAAGGTTGCCGACACCATCAAAAGCCGGTTGGAAGAGCTAAAAACGCAGCTTCCGCCGGACATGCGCGCCGACGTGATTCGCGATCAGTCGCGGTTCATTAAAGCTTCGGTTGATTCGATCAATGAGCATTTGATCGTCGGCGGAATCCTGGCGAGCGTCGTCGTGCTGCTGTTCATGCGCAGCTTCCGCAGCACCATCATTGCCGCAGTTGCAGTGCCGATCTCGATCATTGCGACATTCACCGCAATGAAGGGTCTCGACATGACCCTGAACAACCTGACGATGCTCGGCCTGACGCTTGCGGTCGGAATAGTCATCGACGACGCGATCGTAGTTCTTGAAAACATTTTCCGATATATCGAAGAAGAAGGTTATACGCCTTACCGCGCTGCCATTGCGGCAACACAGGAAATCGGACTCGCGGTCATGGCGACCACACTGTCGCTCGTCGTCATCTTCCTGCCTGTGGTTTTCCTGGGCGGCGTCCCCGGACGATTCCTAAAGAGTTTCGGTCTCACCATGGCTGTGTCGATCCTCGTATCGATGCTCGTGAGCTTCACCTTGACTCCGATGTTGAGCTCGCGTCTGCTTCGCCGTTCACACACCGGCGGCGGCCACGGTTCGAAAGATACAGGTTTCTATCAAGTCATCGACAGGGCGTATGGAACACTGCTTCAGTGGGCGCTCAACCATAGAAAAACAATGGTGGTCGTTTTTGCTGCTGTTGTGGTGTCGATCATCCCAATGTTCATGCTGGTCGGCCTCGACTTCTTTGCCACGGACGATCAGAACGAATTCGAAATCGCGGTAAAAACTCCCGACGGAACATCACTCGCCGGCACAGACCTGGTGCTTCAAAATGTCGAGCGTGAAGCATGGAAGCTACGCGGTGTCCGGCACGTGCTCGCAACGATCAACAACGGCGCCGTGACCGAAGGGTCTGTCTACATCCGGCTGTCGGATCTAACCGAACGCGATTTTTCTCAGTTCGATGTGATGAATGAAGCGCGCCGAATGATGAAGGAGAAGTTTTCGGATCTGCGCGTCGCGGTTCAGGCCGTTCAAGGCGTCAGCGGCGCGGGATTCCGTGCGCAGGCGATTGTGTTGAACGTTCGGGGGCCGGATCTTCGAGAACTTGAACGGACGTCGGATCAGATCCTGGCTGAGATGAAACAGATCCCCGGTCTGGTGGACCAGGACACCACATTGAACATCGGAAATCCCGAGATACACGTTCAACTCGATCGCGCGAAGGCCGCAGATCTCGGAGTGCGCGCTCAGGACGTTGCCTCGGCGCTCCGCACAATGGTCGCGGGCGAGGAAGTTGGCAAGTTCAAGGATGGCGATGATCAATATTCCGTCCGCTTGCGTCTGTCGCGTGTGGATCGAGACAGGCCGGAGAAGATTGCGAATCTTTGGATTCCATCATCGCGGTTAGGTCAGGTGCAGCTTTCAAATTTCGCAACGCTTGGAAAGAATCTCGGTCCAGCGCAGATCGAACGTCAGGGGCGCGAGCGGCAAGTCACACTGGTGTCCAACCTCGAACCGAGTGTCGGTGTGGGTACCGCCGTCGAAGAGATCAATAAGCGGCTCACGAAGATCGACATGAAGCCCGGCTATCGCGCCGAGTTTACGGGTCGCGCGAAAACATTGAACGAATTGCAGGCGAGTTTCATGCTCGCATTTCTCTTCTCCGCGATCTTCATGTACATGGTGCTGGCCGCGCAATTCGAAAGCTACCTGCACCCGATCACGATCATGTTGTCGCTTCCTCTCAGCATTCCGTTCGCATTGTTTTCCCTTTGGGTGACAGGAACGCGACTGGATCTGTTCAGCGGTTTAGGCGTGTTGCTGCTGTTCGGTATCGTGAAGAAAAACTCGATTCTGCAAATCGACTATACGAATACGCTGCGCGAACGTGGCGTGCCGCGGCATGAAGCAATCATTAAAGCCAATCACGCGCGGCTTCGTCCAATTCTGATGACGACTCTTTCGATCGTCGCTGGAATGATACCCATTGTTTTGAGTACGGGGCCGGGCGCCGGCTCCCGTAAACCGATCGGCATCGTTGTGATGGGTGGTCAGTTACTGTGTTTGTTGCTTACCTTGCTGTTCACGCCGGTAGCCTATTCCATATTTGACGACCTTGTCGCCCGATTCCGCCGCAAGGCGCCGGAATTTGAGGGCGAGGCCGCCGAACCGATGAAGGCGGATTAGGGGATCGGGGAAATGGTCAATGTTCAACGTTCAATTGTCATTTGTCATTTAAGGTGCGCGCTCCGCGCGAGCATTTGCCTTGTTAAAGAAATTTAACCCGCGCGAAGCGCGCACCTTAAATGACAAATGACAATTGAACGTTGAACATTGACCATTTCCCCGATCCCGCCGGGTCTCGGTAACACACAGGGGTTCTCAATCGTACTGGATAGTGTATGAAGCTGATGTCCAAGAAGACCACTCTTATTGGTGTGATTGTTGTAGTCATCGCAATCGTATTCGCTTTCTCCGCATCAAGGCAAAAAGCTGCAAATAACGAATTCTTCACCACCCGCGTAGACAAGGGACCACTCCGAAATGTGGTGAACGCGACGGGTGTTGTGCAAACCGTTGTCACCGTACAGGTCGGCAGCCAGGTGTCCGGCCAGGTTCTCGAGCTTTTTGCGGATTTCAACTCTGTTGTAAAACGCGGTCAATTGCTGGCGCGCCTTGATTCCCGCAACTTCGAGGCACAGGTGCAAAATGCCCGCGCGACGGTCGCGGCGTCGCAGGCACGCGTGCGGAGCTCGGAAGCAGAAATCCAGACAAATAAGGCAAACGTTCAGAGTTCGCGCGCGAATCTTGAAGCCGCGAAGGTAGCCCGGGATAACGGGCTCGTCCTGTTCAATCGTGCGAAAGATCTGATGACCAAAGGCCTCTCTTCGCAGAACGATTTCGACAATGCGAAAGCGAACTCGGACTCCGCGCAAGCGAAATACGAACAGGCACAGGCTTCGCTGGACCAGGTTCAGGCGCAGGGTGTTTCCTCCGCCGCGCAACTGGAGCAAACGAAGGCGCAGCTCCAGCAATCGCAAGCGGATCTCGAGCGCGCTAACCTGAATCTGGAGTACTGCAACATCTACTCTCCGGTCGATGGGGTTGTGATCTCTCGTAACGTGGATGTCGGTCAGACCATCGCCGCAAGCATGCAGGCGCCGACTCTGTTTTCAATCGCCAATGACTTATCGCGCATGCAAGTGAACGCGAGCGTCGACGAAGCTGATATCGGGAACATCTCCGCGGCGGAAGATGTGCGATTCACGGTTGATGCTTATCCCAACGATGTCTTTCGCGGACGTATCGCCGAGATCCGATTGAGCCCGCAGACCGTCCAAAACGTTGTGACCTACAGTGTGATTCTCAGTATCGACAATTCTGAGATGAAACTTCGGCCTGGTATGACGGCGAATATCACGATCACCGTTGATCAGCGTGACAACGCGCTGAAGATTCCGAATTCGGCTTTGAGGTATACGCCGCCGGGTCAAGCGCGTCCTGATGGACGAATGACGGGTCGTGTCCGAGGCGGATCGAATCCAGAAGAAGAACCTGCCACGCCTGCTTCCCCGGCCAAGACTACGCGTGCCAGTGCGGAAGCCGCCGTTCCCCTGGCTCCTGGCCAAAAGTGGAACCCGGCGGACAAGATTCGGTTCCTCGCGCCGAAGAAACGGACGGAGCGGCCCGGCAGCGTTTGGATCCTTAATGCCGAAAAGAAACCGGAGCTTCGTCAGGTAACGCTGGGAATTACCGATGGCGCTGCGACTGAAATCGTTTCGGGCGATTTGAATCCTGAGGATCTGGTCATCGTCGGCGACAGTACGCAGACCGCTTCGGCCCCAGCTCAAAATCAGCGTGGTGGCGGGTTTGGCTTCGGCTTCGGACCTCCGGGCGGCGGTGGAGGACGCGGAGGCAGGCAGTGATCGACCCCGTTCACATTCCTGAGTCCGCACCCGACGCGGTCATTCGTCTGGAACGCATCCATAAGATCTACAAAATGGGTGAGGTGGAAGTTCATGCGCTGCATGGCGCCTCGCTGAGGGTGAATCGAGGCGAGTTCGTGGCGATCATGGGTCCATCGGGATCCGGAAAGTCGACGATGATGAATATCATCGGTTGTCTGGATCGTCCCACCAAGGGCCAGTACTTGCTGGATGGTCAGGACGTCTCGAAACTCAACAAGGCGCAGTTGGCCGATATCCGAAACCAGCGCGTTGGGTTTGTATTCCAGAGCTTCAATCTCGTGCCGAGAACGTCCGCGATCGAAAATGTAGAACTGCCGCTGCTCTATGCCGGCGTCGGCTCAGCCGAACGGCTGCGCAGAGCTCGGGAAGCGCTGGCGATTGTCGGATTAGCTGATCGCGGGAAGAACATGCCGAATCAATTGTCCGGCGGCCAACAGCAGCGGGTGGCGATCGCGCGTTCGTTGGTCAACGATCCGTCGATCGTTTTGGCCGATGAACCAACCGGCGCGCTCGACACGCGCACATCGATTGAGGTGATGGAGATCTTGCAGCGATTGAATCGCGAACGGAATCTCACGATCATTCTGGTTACGCATGAGCCCGATATTGCGCAGTACGCCACGCGCGTGATTCATTTTCGTGACGGCCGTATACGCCGCGACGAGCCGGTCGCGAACCGAAAGGACGCCGCGCAGGCTTTGAGAGAGCTTCCACCTGCGGAAGAGGACGACGAATGAACTTTCTGGCTATCCTTAAAATTGCGATGCGCGCCCTCGGCCGCAACAAAATGCGATCGGCGTTGACGATGCTTGGCATCATCATCGGAGTCGGCGCGGTCATCGCGATGGTGTCGGTCGGCCAGGGCGCACAGCGCATGGTTCAGGATCAGATCAGCAGCATGGGAAGCAACATGTTGTACGTCATGCCTGGCAACATGATGCAGGGTGGCGCAAGCATGGGATTAGGTGCCGCGAGCACGCTGACCGATGAGGACGTGATCGCGATCCAACGGGAGATTCCCACGGTCGCGCACGTGTCACCCGTGGTGAATTCGTCGGCGCAGATCGTATTCGGAAACCAGAACTGGTTTGTTCGCATACAGGGCACCAACGAGCAGTTCCCGGACATCCGAAACTGGAAAGTGCAGCAAGGCGAGTTCTTCAACGAAGCCGACGTCGTCTCGGGTTCGCGCGTCATCGTGCTCGGCAAAACCGTCGCAGACAAATTGTTTCCCGGCATGGATCCGGTCGGCCAGACGATCCGGGTGAGGAATCTGCCGTTTCGCGTATCGGGAGTCCTCGAGGCGAAGGGGCAATCGATGGTGGGTCAGGATCAGGACGACACCGCAATCGTGCCCTACACAACCGTGCAGCGGAAACTGGCGGGACGAACGATTCCTGCGATCAGCCAGGCGATGGTGACCGGTGTCAGTGAAGCCGGGTCGAAGCTGGCGCAGAACCAGATCACGGATTTACTCAGGCAACGTCACAAGATTGGGCCGACCGAATCCGACGATTTTATGGTTCGGAACATGGCTGATGTGGCGGCTACGTCGGCACAGTTGACTACAATCATGACTCTGCTGCTCGGCAGCATCGCCGCGATTTCTCTGATTGTTGGCGGAATCGGAATCATGAACATCATGCTGGTTTCCGTAACCGAACGAACTCGGGAAATCGGAATTCGGATGGCCGTGGGAGCGCGGCCAAATTACATCCGGTTGCAGTTCCTGGCTGAATCGTTGATGTTGAGCCTCATGGGCGGTTTGATCGGAATCCTGATTGGCGGTAGCATTTCGCGCGGCATTTCGGGATTTCTGGGATGGCCTACGTTGGTTTCAAGTCTCTCGGTTCTGATTTCATTCGGGTTTGCTACCGCTATTGGAATCTTCTTTGGCTACTATCCCGCGCACAAAGCTGCGGCCCTGGACCCCATTGAAGCCTTGCGATACGAATGACACAAAGAGTTTTTGAAATTGGGGTCAGACGTGTCTGGCACCTATTTTTTCATAAGCTCGATAATGTGAAAAATAGGTGCCAGACACGTCTGACCCCAATTTCAAAAGCGCCTTTCAGACCTTTAGGAGTTTCAAAGATGCGAAGGAACATCGTTGTTAGTGTTGCGTGCCTGCTCTTGATCTTGCACGTTGGAGCCACCACCGTTTCAGCCCAGGGCAAATGGGTTGAGGGCTTTCTCCAGCGCTATCGCCCGACGGCGGTAACGTTTCCTCCGAATGCCGGTGTGTCTCAGCAAGAACTGGCCGACATGATCCGAAGCGGACAGCTGCCGTTGACCGTGAACGACATGATCAACCTGTTGCTGAGCAACAACCTCGACGTGGGCCTAAACCGGCTGTCGCCGTTGTCGTCGGAATACATCCTTACATCTCTATATCGGACGTTTGAGCCCACACTGCGACTGGGCGCAACGGTGGGTCGAAGCACTACGCCGTCGACCAACCAGTTCTCGAGTGAATCAAACATTCAGCTGAGTCATGGCTATTCGGTCGGCTTCGGCCAGACGCTGCAGACGGGTACGCGAGTCGCGGTCGATTTTTCGATGAACCGTCTTTCCACGAATAGTCCATTTGCGACGTTCGATCCTTCGTGGTCGGACAACATCCGCTACTCGTTCGTCCAGCCGCTGATGCGTGATCGCGGCAAACTGATCAACACGAGGCAAATTCGGATCGCGAAGAACAACCAGGACATTTCGGAAATTCAATTCGAACAGAACGTGATCAATCTTGTCGTCCAGGCGCAAAAGACTTACTGGGATCTTGTTTTCGCGGCGGAAGACATCAAAGTCAAACAACGGTCCGTTGACCTCGCGCAAAAAACGCTGTCCGACAACCAGATTCAGGTCAACGTCGGAACGATGGCACCGATCGATCTGATTCAGGCGCAGTCGGAAGTTGCGTCACGCAAAGAGGCGCTTATCGTCACGACCTACACGCAAACACAGAACGAAGATCAGGTTAAGAAGCTCATCACCAGTCAGTCCGATCCGGGAATGGTCCTGGCGCGCTTGACGCCCATGCAGGCGGCACGGCGCCCTGTTGCCGGCGATGTGCCGGCAATCGAAGAAGGCATCCGCATCGCTCTGGAGAACCGGCCGGAAATGCGGCAACTCGAACTGGAGCTGAAGAACAAAGACATCGATGTCGAATACACGAAGAATCAGCTGTTGCCCGTCGTGGATCTCTCCGCTTCGTACACCCAAAACGGAATTGGTGGCATTAAGAACGTCCGCGCAGGCTTTGGCGCTCCCATAACGGAGAAAATTCCCGGAGGCCAGTGGGATGCGATGAAACAGATGTTCGGGTATGACTACACGGGTTATCAAATCGGAATCAACGTGCAGATTCCTCTACGCAACAGCGCGGCCCAGGCGGATAACGCTCGTGCAGTCACGGACAAACGAATTGTCGAAAACCGCTTGACCTCCACCGCTCAACAGATTGCACTCGAGGTTCGGAACGCAAGCACGCAGGTCGAGATGAATCGCGCCCGCATCGAAGCGGCGCAGACAGCCCGCGAGCTTGCGGAACGCCGGCTTGAATCCGAGCAAAAGAAGTACGATTTGGGCGCTTCGACGATACGCTTTGTCCTTGAGGAGCAGCGCAATGTCGCTCAAGCACAAACGAATGAAATTGCCGCGCTCGTGAACTACACGAAAGCGCTCGTCGATTTTGACCGGGCGACCGGAATGAGTCTAAAAAAGAACAATATCCAGATCGAAAAAACGCTCGGCTTGCCCGGCGCCGCGAAATAACGTAAAAAATCGGGGCCAGACGGGGCATTCCCCCAATTTCTCCAAACAAAAGGAAATGGGGGAATACCCCGTCTGGCCCCGATTTTGTATACGGCCTCCGGTATTCTCGTGGGCGCTCACAGAACGCCCCTACAGGGTATCCTGTAACTAAGCTGAAACCCACGCGGGTAAAGGGCGTGATGGTATACTGCCCGTCCAACTTATTAATGTCGTTTTTAGAGGGGTGCGCTATGGCAAGTCTGTCCGAGATTTTTGAACGAGCGGCGCAGGCGAATGCGGTCGGTGCAGCTGTCGTCGAAGAAAACCGCCAGTGGAGTTTTGCCGAACTCTCGGACGAGATTGATCGAGCCGCAGCCGTTATCAGTGAACGTGTCAAAGGTGACACCGTCGGCGTACTGCTGCTGAATTCCCAGAAATACGTCACGACGCTCTTTGCCGTGTGGAAGGCCGGCAAAACAGCGGTCCCTTTGAACTACCTTTTGCCGCCGGCGGACATCGGCTTCATCATCCGCGACTCCGGCATGTCCGCGCTGGTTTCGTCGCAGTTTTTTGCGCAGCAGCTCGGTGCCGTTAAACCATTATTCGGCGATAAGGGCGTCCTTCTGATGGCCGACGATCCTGAATTTACAGCGCCCGCCGCGTCCACTGCGCCTGCGGTCCAGAGAGAACCGGCGCTGATTCTGTACACGTCGGGCACAACGGGCCGGCCCAAAGGCGTGGTCCTGACGCACGAGAATCTCGCCTTCAACGTGCAATCCTGCCAGCGCGCTGGTCAGTTCGACCACCGCGACAGTTTCCTTTGCCTGCTGCCGTTTTTTCACACGTACGCAATCACAGGAACCATCCTGCTCCCGTTATTCAATGGATGCAAAATGGTCCTGGTCGATCGCTTTGCGCCGTTGAAGGTCCTGAAACTTATCGAAGACCACAAGATCAGCGTCTTTCTGGCGATCCCCTCCATGTACCGTGTACTCGCCATGGCCGATGGTTCTTTCAACGTCGGCTCGGTTCGATTCCCCATTTCCGGCGGTGAGCCATTGCCTGTCGCCGTAGCGACGGCTTTTGAAAAACGCTTCGGCGTCCCGATCTTTGAGGGTTACGGACAGACAGAAGCAGCTCCCGTAGTCACTCTGAATGTTCCGGAGGCCAACAAGATAGGCACCATCGGAAGGGCGTTACCGGGGGTCGAAGTAGCGATATGGGACGAACAGGATCGCGTGCTGCCGGCCGAACAGATCGGTGAATTGATGGTACGAGGCAGCAATGTGATGGCGGGCTATCACAACCTCCCCGAAGACACCGCTAAAACGATTGTGGATGGATGGCTACACACCGGTGATCTTGGAAAGATGGACGCTGAGGGTTTTGTGACGATTACCGGCCGCAAGAAAGAGCTGATCATTTCGGCAGGCGAAAACATTTATCCGCGCGAGATCGAAGAGGTTTTGGCACAACATCCCAAAGTCAAGGAATGCGCCGTGATTGGCGTAAAAGACGAAGTGCGCGGCGAGGTTCCGAAAGCATTTGTAATACCTCGAGACGGAGAAACCCTGGACGAAAAGGATCTGCGCCAGTTTTGCAGAGATCATCTGGCGAGTTACAAAGTACCGAAACATATAGATATCGTTCCCGACCTGCCGCGGTCGCCGACCGGCAAGATCATCAAGCGTGCACTCGTCGCTGCAGCGCAAGCGGGCTCGTAGTTCGGCCGCTTGCGGTCCGCTGCGTATGGGTCTATTCTTTACTGTTTGTGCTCGGGAAATCGGTCCCAATTTCCCCACGCTTGATTTCAATCGATCGGAAGGTATAATCGTTTTTCTTTTTTTGAGCGCCAGCTGGCACTAGAGCTAAAGGAGATAGTATGACCTACATTATTTGCGAACCCTGCGTGACGACAAAGGACACCGCCTGCGTTGACGCGTGTCCGGTGGATTGCATCCACCCCAAAAAAGATGAGGCTGAGTTCGAGGCAGCGACGATGCTGTATATTCACCCGACAGAATGCATCGACTGCGGTGCCTGCGAGCCGGCTTGTCCCGTAACCGCGATTTTCCCGGAAGACAACGTTCCGGAGCAGTGGCAGAACTACATCGCGATGAATTACGAACATTACGGACTTTCGAAGTAACAGTTTCGGTTCGCAAGGTTTCCAAGGGCCGCGGAAGGATTTTCCGCGGCCTTTTTATTTTTGGTGGGCTACTCGGCGCGCAGGGCCAGCGATGCTTCGATGCGCGCCGCGCGGATCGCTGGAATCGAACAAGCGGCCAGACTGGTGGCGATAAATATCGATGCAACCGAGGCGAACGTCCACGCATCTGTCGCCGCAACGCCAAACAAGAATCCGCCCAAGACTTGAGTCAATGCGATCGCACCGGCGCTGCCCGCGGCGATTCCCGCGAAGGTCAGTCCCGCGCCCTGCTTCAGAAATTGAGCAAAGATCTTGTGTCGCGTCGCGCCGAGCGCCAGCCGCACTCCCACTTCGTAGCGACGCTGGTTCACCGTATATGAAACGACGCCGAATACACCGATCAGCGCCAGAATCGCGCCCAACACTGCGAAACTCGTCAACAAAACCAACGTGAATCGACGGGGTGCAAGAGGCGTGATAAATGCCTCGTCCATCGGCCGCGGCTGATACAGAACCAACTCCGGATCGAGCGCGCGCAGTTCTCTGCGCACGGCGGAAATGATGCTGGCAGGCTCCTGATGTGTTCGAATGATCACATGACTCAAAGCGATCGCGTTCGGCCACGAGTTCTGTGCATACGGGACATAGACCACGGGCTTGATCTGTTCTTCAGGCCCGTTCATTCGCACGTCGCCCACCACGCCGATGATCTCTCGAAATCGCGTAGTCTCCGCGGCCAGTTGCACCCGCTTTCCGAGCGGAGACTCGTTCGGCCACTGCTGCCGAGCCATCGTTTCATTGACTACGATGACGTCGGCGCTTCGTTCGTTATCCATCTCGTCGAAAAGACGGCCGGTGATCAAGGGAATCTGCATGGCCTTGAAGTAGTTCACCGTTCCAGTGCGGTAATCGGTCACTGGTTCACTGCCTCGCGGCACGGGTTTGTCCTGAATCCTGAAGTTTGCGGTCGCGAGTCCAAACGTCGGCGGGCGAAAGCCCGCAGCGGCAATTTCCACTCCCGGCACAGCGCGGATGCGCTCGAGCAGGCTCTCGTACAACTGCAGCTGTTTCTGGTTCGTGGGATAGCGAGCTTGTGGCAATCCGACCGCGCCAACCAGAACCCCGCGAGGCTGGAATCCCGGATCGACGTCCAGGACCTTCGCAAAACTTCTCAGTAGAAGGCCCGCGCCTATCAGCAGAATCATTGCGACGGCGATTTGCGAAACGACGAAAATGCCTTGTAGCCGGCTGCCTTGAGCGCGTCCCGTTCGACTTATCTGTTTTAGCGAATCGGAGATCGAGCTATCGCTCATCCGCAGTGCAGGCATCAAACCGGAGAGCACGGTCGCAACGGCGGTGATGAGAAACGTGAATATCACCACGCGATAATCGAGCCGGATGTCTTCGACGCGCGGAATGAGACCCGGACTCAAACGAAGAAGGACCGGCACGCTCCAGGTTGCTAACAGCAGACCTGCGGCCGCACCGATTCCAGTGAGCAGACCAACTTCAGTCAAACATTGTGCCGCCAGTCGGCTGCGAGGAGCACCGAGTGCTGTGCGCAGCGACATCTCGCCGCTACGGCTGGATGCGCGCGTAAGGAACAGATTCGTCAAGTTCGCGCAGACGATCAACACGACGAAGGCGACAGCACCACTCAACATCAATAACGCCGCCCTCGTCTTGCCGACGACTTGCTCGAAAAGCGAGCTCATTTCAACACTCCAGCCCAGATTGGAGTCGGGATATTGGGCCGCCAGGCGATTCGCAATTGTCTCAAAATTGGCGAGCGCCTGTGCGGCAGTGACACCCGCTTTGAGCCGCCCGATAGAGCGATTTGCGTGAAAGCTCCTTACCAGTTCGGGCTTGAGCGGGATCAGCGGGAGCCACAGTTCCACGCCGTCTGTCGGGTATTTCATTCCGGGATAAACGAAGCCGGCCGGCAAGACTCCAACGATTCGATAGGGGACACCATCGACCGGCACGGTTTTCCCGAGCACAGATGCGTCGGATGAATAACGTCGCGTCCACAGCGAATGACTAATCACCGCTACTGGTTGGGCTGATTCCTGACCATCTTCCGCCGCGAATGTTCTACCGATTAACGGCCGCACACCGAGGACAGAGAAGATATTCGCTGTGGCGCGTAGTCCGGAAACTCGATCCGGCTGCTCCTGGTCGGACAACGTAAACGTCCCACCTCTCATCACGGAAAGGCTTTCGAACACTTCGTTCTGAGCGGCGTAGTCCTGGAAATCAGGCCATGACAATGGCTGCTCGTGCGAGTTGGTCTTGTCCACCTTGCCCCATACCACAAGCAGCTTGTCGGGATCGTCGTATGGAAGCGCTCGGATCAGCACTCCGTTAACGACTGTGAATACGGCGATCGCGGACCCGATGCCCAACGCAACGGTAAGTATGGCGACGATGCTGAAACCGGGTTGAGACACCAATGCCCGCGCGGCAACCTTCAAATCGCGAAGCAAATTGTTCACGGAATCCTCCTCGCCGAATGTAGAGCGGCGGTTGAATTCCGTCGAACGATTAGTTCGAATGGACTTGATGATTTGCGTGCATGTTTTGCAGATTCGTGTGTCTAAATTGGAAAAACGGTTGAAGCAGCCGTTTTAAATCCCCTCCTTCGCGAAGGAGGGGTGGCTGCGCCATAACGAAAATGGCCCCGTTCCTTAGCTGGCGCAGACGGGGTAGTTGTTTCAAGCCACCGATGATCAAAACGGTTTGAGATAGATAATCGGTAGCTTGAAACAACTACCCCGTCCGCTCCTTTCAAAGGTTGCTTCGCAGCATTTTCTTTAGTTCGCGTCCACCCCTCCTTCGCGAAGGAGTATCCAGAGCTGTCCTGCTGGCCAGCGCCATAACAGTAAGGAACAGCGCCTGCCGAAAACAAAGGACTTACAGGCGCTGTTCCTTGAGAGGGGATTACGCGGATCAACCCAACCGGTTCGATAGGACACTATTCCGTGATTTCCAGTTCCCCGTGGTCGGCGCGGTCCAACAGCTCGCGGGCGGTGACTGCTAATTCCGCGGGTACCAGAATCTGCCTGGCGCCGAGGCCATCAATCGTGAGGCCGTAGGTCCTGCCCACGGCCTCTCCGCGAATAACGGTAGGAATGCCGTTCGCCTCGAGAAACGATCGTATCTGTCCTTCTTCCAGCGGACCTTGAACGGTTGCCACTCTGACGAGGTCGGCCTGCACTAATTCACCTTCTTCCTCTTCTTCAGGAAGACGAAAGACCAACCGAACATTGCAGTCGTGGCATACCGTAAATCCGGCCCGATACTCCGCTTTACATTTTGGACAAAACATTACGACCTCCGTTGCTCGACAACCATTTTCACGCCGTTGCGCGGGCGAAGCGTAACCAGCGGGTAGGGACGAACCGAGTGATCCGCCACGAGACGTAATCTCCAGCGCTGCGCAATCGTCGCCAGCATAAGCACGCCCTCCGTCCAGGCGAAACTCTCACCGATACAGACTCTCGGTCCACCGCCAAATGGAAAATAACAGAATTTCGGCCGGGTCTGCTTGGCATCGTCGGTCCACCGTTGCGGATCGAATACCGTCGGTTTAGAAAAATATCGCTGGTCGCGATGCATCACCCATTGGCTCATCAGAATTAGAGAATCGGCGGGAATTGTGAATTCGCCCATTTTGTATTCTTCGAGATTTCGACGGCCAATAACCCAGGCCGGCGGGAACAGACGCATAGATTCGGCAAGAACCATCTCCGTATATTTCAAGCGCGGAACATCGGCGATCGTTGGTCGTCTGGCTCCAAGAACGCCGTCGGCTTCTTCATGAAGCCGTTTTTCGACTTCCGGGTTTTGAGACAGAAGATACCAGGTCCAGGTGAGTGCCATCGATGTCGTTTCATGCCCCGCAATGAACAATGTCATCGCTTCGTCGCGCACCTGCTCGTCGGTCATTCGACGGCCGCCTTCATCTTCGTCCGTGGCAAGAAGCATCATCGATAAGAGATCACCTTTATCGGTTCCGGTGGCACGCCGTTCTTTAATGAATCTCTGGATGGTGGCATCGAGGTAGTTTTTCGCGTGTTCAAAGCGCCGGTTGCTGGGAAGCGGAAGTCTTTGCAGCAAATCTGCAAATGGGATGACGTAGCGCGGAAACAGCTTCATGGTTGTTGTTAGCGCGTTTCCAACTTCCGTTGCCTCCGACTCAATGTCTGTATCAAACAACGTCTTTGCGACAATCGCGAGAGTCAGCCGGGTCATCTCTGTCGAAAGATCGATCGTGGATCCGTGTTTCCAGTTGTCAGACAGCCGGCGGCCGTAATCGACCATCGTAGATGCGTATCCTGCAATTCGGTCGTGATGAAATGCGGGCTGCACCAGCCGCCGCTGTGTGCGGTGCGGTTCACCTTCGCTGGTCAGAAGTCCGTTTCCGAGCAGAATGCGAGCCCGCTGCAGCCCATGGCCCTTGCTGAATTTGCGGGCGTCTGTGACGAGAATGCGTTTGATGTGATCCGGATCGTTCAAAAGAAAGATGTTCGGATTGCCGGTCTTGAGATGAACGATGTCGCCATATTTCCGGACCATCTCGGTGAAGAACCCAAGCGGATCACGGATACGGCGTGCGGCGAAAATCCAATCGGATTTGATTCTGGGGCCGGGTGGCGATGTCGGGCTCATCTCTAACTACTTTACGTCAACCGCGAGCGTGCCATCTCGGGTTCTGTTATAAACTTTGACGTACAAACAGAAAGGAAATCCATAGCGATGGCAGAGACGAACATCGAATCTTTGTTGAAGGAACAACGTGTCTTTCCGCCCGCAAAGGAGTTCTCCTCCCGGGCAAACATCAAGAGCTCCGAGGAGTACGAGGCTATCCGGAAACGCGCCGAGAAGGATCCGGAAGGGTTTTGGGCTGAAATCGCTTCCGAGTTGCACTGGTTCGAGAAGTGGAACAAGGTTCTCGATTGGAATCTGCCGTTTTCGAAGTGGTTCGTCGGTGGCAAAACGAATGTCTCCTTCAACTGTCTGGACAGACACCTCACTACCCCGAGAAAAAACAAAGTCGCCATTCTGTGGGAAGGGGAACCCGGCGATGTGCGTGCCCTGAGTTATCAGATGCTGCATCGTGAGGTCTGCAAATTCGCGAACGTCTTGAAATCGCTTGGGATTCAGAAAGGGGATCGGGCAACGATTTACATGGGTATGGTGCCTGAACTGGCAATTGCTATGCTCGCCTGCGCCCGTCTCGGCATCACACACAATGTTGTTTTTGGCGGCTTCAGCGCCGAAGCTCTGCGCGATCGAATCAACGATTCGCAATCACGCGTGCTGATCACCGCTGATGGTGGATTCCGGCGCGGGACCATCGTCCCCTTGAAGAAAAACTGCGACGACGCGCTGCATGGATCGCCGTCGATTGAACGGGTCATCGTTTACAGACGCACGGGAGAACACGTCCCGATGGAAACCGGCCGCGATCTCTGGTGGCACGACGTGATGGCCGTTGCCTCCGATCGTTGTCCGGCGGAACAGTTGGATTCCGAACATCCCTTGTTCATGCTTTACACCAGCGGAACAACGGGCAAGCCAAAAGGTGTCGTGCATACGACCGGTGGATATATGACCGGAACGTATTTGACGACGAAGTGGGTGTTCGATCTGAAGGAAGAGGATACGTACTGGTGCACGGCCGACATTGGTTGGGTCACCGGACACAGCTATATCGTTTACGGCCCGCTCGCAAACGGTGCGACGACCGTGATGTACGAAGGTGCGCCGAATTTTCCGGAGCCTGACCGGTTCTGGTCGATCGTCGAAAAGTATTCGATCAACATTTTCTATACGGCACCGACCGCGATTCGGGCTTTCACGAAATGGGGTGACGCGTGGCCGGCAAAGCATGATTTGTCCAGTTTGCGTCTGCTGGGTACTGTAGGCGAACCGATAAATCCCGAGGCATGGATCTGGTATCGCAAGCACATCGGTGGAGATCGATGCCCGATCGTAGATACGTGGTGGCAGACGGAGACCGGCGCGATCATGATTTCCCCGATTCCGGGTGCAGTTCCGACGAAGCCGGGCTCGGCAACGCGACCGCTTCCGGGAATCGTCGCTGATGTTGTGGACCGTCAG
>Ga0209382_10003028_pt1 | contig 23708 bp, 16 predicted proteins | sample SoiMetdeltSBSDD5_FD_187599 | JGI IMG/M metagenome (GOLD analysis project Ga0209382, IMG submission 187599) | Bulk soil microbial communities from a Populus tree surrounding site in Tennessee, USA - Soil MetaG P. deltoides SBSDD5 (SPAdes) (version 2) | ecosystem: Environmental > Terrestrial >...
CAGCTCCTGGTGCTGGTGAACGCGGCCACGTTCGTCATCCGCGACACGCCGACCTACGTCGTGGACCAGGACCGGACGAGCACATCGCGCGGCCTCATCAACCGCCTGGCCGCCTCCGGCCATTTCCGGATCCTCGAGCGCTCGGCCTCGCTGTCCAGGGCGAACGACGCGCTGCTCGAGGGCGCGGCCACCCTGGTGGTCACGATCCCGCGGGACTTCGAGTCGTCGCTGGCGCGGACGGGCCGGGCCCCCGTCCAGCTCGTGGTGAACGCGGAGAAGGGCTCGGCCGCGGGCATCGTCCTGTCCTACGCGGGGCAGATCCTGGACCGGTACTCCGGCGAGCTCGGCCGCGAGCTGCAGCCGAGCGTGGTCACCGTGGGTTACGGGACGGGCGACCCTTCACCTTGGCGGGGGCATCCGCGGATCGAGACGCGGACGCGCGGCTGGTACAACGCCAGCCTCGACTACCGGCACTACATGGTGCCGGGCATCCTGGTGGCGCTGGTCACCTTGATCGGGACCCTGCTCTCCGCCCAGAACATCGCGCGCGAGAAGGAGCTGGGCACGCTCGAGCAGCTCAACGTCACGCCCCTGACGCGCGGCCAGTTCATCGCGGCCAAGCTCCTGCCCCTCTGGGTCCTCGGCCTCTTCGACCTCGGCCTCGGGCTCCTCGCCGGCAAGCTCGTGTTCGACGTGCCCACACGGGGGAGCCTGCTCCTCCTCTTCGTGGCCGCCGCGATCTACCTCCTGGTCGCGCTCGCCATCGGCCTGCTCATCTCGACCGGCGTGGACACGCAGCAGCAGGCGATGTTCGTGACCTTCTTCGTCCTGAACGTCTACCTGCTCCTCAGCGGCCTGTTCACGCCGATCGACAGCATGTCGCCGTGGATGCAGATGGTGTCGCAGCTCAACCCCGTGCGGCACTTCGTGACCATCTCGCGGGCGATCCTCATCAAGGGGGCGGGCCTGGACGAGGTCGCGCCGCCGCTCCTCGTCCTGTGCGGCTTCGCCGTGGTGACCCTCACCCTCGCCGTCCAGCGCTATCGCAAGCGGACGGCCTAGCCTAGTCCTGCCTCAGCACGACCATCGGATCCACGGAGGCGGCGCGCCGCGCGGGCACCAGGCACGCGACGAACGCCGAACCGAGCAGCGTGAGGGCGACGCCGGCGAACGCGCTCGTGCTGACGCCGCCGACGCCGGGCAACATCCCGCGCATGGCCTGCGTCACGAAGTACGCGCCCGCCGACCCGAGGACGAGGCCGGCCACCGCTGTCTTCATGCCGTCCCTCAGGACCTGGCCGAGCACTTCGCCTCGGCGTGCGCCGAGGGCCATGCGCACGCCGATCTCGCGCGTTCGCTGGGCGACCACGAAGGCCATGACGCCGTAGATCCCGACGGCGGCCAGCACCAGGGCGACGGCGGCGAATGTGGCGAAGAGCGCCATGTTGAAACGATCGCCGGCCACCGCCTCGCTGACGACCTGCTCCATCGTCTTGGGGTTGCCCAGGGGCAGGTCGGGGTCCAGGGCGCCAACCAAGCTGGCCAGGGCCGGCTGCAGGCTGGTCGGATCGCCCGTCGTACGCACGGCCATGGCCGCCTGCGGCCGCGGAGTCTGCCAGAACGGCACTTGGATCGTCGGCCAGCTGCGGTTCTGGGGCCCGTTGCTCCGGACGTCCGCGGAGACGCCGACGATCTGGCGCTGGACGACGGCTCTGTCCTGAGGGCCGTCCCCGGGTCCCTCCTCGATCGCGAGCACCTGCCCCAGCGGGTCGGCACCAACCAGATGCTGTTTCACGAAAGCTTCGTTCACGATGGCGACGGGCTGGCCGCCGGCGACGTCCTGGGAGTCGAAGGCGCGGCCGCGGACGATCGGAGTGCCGAGCGTTCCGAAATACTCCGGGGTCACCCTGTTCATCCCCGCAAATGACCGCTGTCGTGGATCGGCCGGCCGGCCGGCGATGGAGAACCCGGTCCCTCCCAGCCACCGGAGAGGCATGCCCGTCGAGATGCTGGCAGCGGTCACGCCCGGCAGCGCCTCGACTTTGTCCAGCAGGTCGCGGTAGAAGGCGTTGATGCGGTCCGACCCATCGAGCCGGCCTTCGGCCACGGGCAGGGAGAAGGTGAGGAGGTGGTCCGCGCGCAGGCCGAGGGGGACGCGGGCCAGATTGAAGAAGCTCTGGATGGCCAGGACCCCGCCCGTGAGCAGCGCCAGGGCGAGGGCGAACTCAAGCACGACCAGCGCGCGACGCAAGCGGTCCGTCCCGCCGCTCACCGAGCGGCCTGTCCGCTTCAGAGCTTCGCTGAGATCGGTTCGCCCCGCTTGCCACGCCGGTGCCAAACCGAAGAGGATCGCGGAGAGGACGCTCGCCACCACGGTGAACAGCAGCACGGGCACGTTGAGTCGGATGTCCGCCTCCGTGGGCAAGGTGAACGGCGGCAGCAGGGCCACGACGACGTTGACCAGCGCGTGCGCCAGCACGATGCCCAGCGCGCCGCCGACGAGCGCCAGCACCACGCTCTCCGTAAGGAACTGCCGCACGATCGCGCCACGAGAGGCGCCCAGCGAGGCGCGCACCGCCAGCTCACGGTGCCTCGCCGTCCCGCGCGCGAGCAGCAGGTTGGCGACGTTGGCGCAGGCGATGAGCAACACGAAGGAAACCGCGCCGAGGAGCAGCCACAGGGAGGTCTTGGTCTCGTCGCGGACGAAGTTGTTCCGGAACGGCTCGACGCTCGCCGTCCAGCCCTCGTTCGATTCCGGATAGGTCGTAGCCAGCGTGCGGGTCACCGCGGTCATCTCGGCGTTGGCCTGCTCGAGGGTGATGCCCGGCTTGAGGCGCCCCATGACGAGCATCGGCCGTTGCGTCCGCTGCTCCAGTATTTCCGGAGTGAACGCCAGCGGGAGCCAGAGCCGGACCATGTTCTCGTCGGCCGGACCGGCGCCGAGTACCCCCACGACGGTGTAGGGTTTCTGATCGATGCGGATCTGACGGCCGACGATCCCCGGATCTCCGGCGAACCGTTGCTGCCACAGGCGGTGCGTGAGGACCACCACCTGGTCTTCACCCGCTGCCCCCTCTTGCGGAACGAAAGTACGGCCGAGGGCGAGGGGATGGCCATAGCCGAGCATGGACAAGAAGCCCGGCGTGGCGGGGCTGGCCCGGATCTGCTCCGGCCGTTCATCGACGGAAAGGTTCACGTCCCGGCCGTCCCAGGCGTTGAGGTCCTCGAAGGCGGTGGCTTGCCGCTTCCAATCGACGAAGTCCGCGGCCGACACGCTGCGACGCTGGCCCTCGAAGCGCGACCACACCATCACCAGGCGGTCCGCGTCGCGATAGGGGAGAGGCGCCAGGTACGTGGCGTAGATGACACTGAAGATCGACGTGGTCGCGGCGATGCCCAGGGCCAGCGTGACGACGGCGATCACGCTGGAGGTCGGGTTCCGGCGGAGGAGCCGAAGGCCGAAGGCGGCGTCACGCAATACGGTCGTCATCGCGGCTGCTCGCGTTGCAAAGCATCTGCGTGGCGGGTCACTCCCAGTCGAGGAGGACGCGGCCGGAGTCTCCGGTGGTCATGACCTCGAAGGCGCGCTCGAACTCCGTGTAGCGGAAGCGATGGGTGATGACGGGCTTGATGTCGAGCCCGCTCTGCAGCATCACCGTCATCTTGTACCAGGTCTCGTACATCTCGCGGCCGTAGATGCCCTTGATGGTCAGCATGCTGAAGATGACCGTGTTCCAGTCGATGGCGATCTCCTTGGCCGGGATGCCCAGCATCGCGATCCTGGCGCCGTGCGCCATGTTCGCGAGCATGCCCCGGAAGGCCTCCGCGTTGCCCGACATCTCCATCCCGATGTCGAACCCCTCCGTCATCCCGAGCTCCTTCTGGACGTCGGGAAGGCTGGTCTCCCGGGGGTCCACCGCGCGCGTGACGCCCATCGTCCGCGCGAGTCCCAGCCGGTAGGGGTTCACGTCGGTGATGACGACGTAGCGCGCGCCCGCGTGTTGCGCCACCGCCGCCGCCATGATCCCGATGGGCCCGGCCCCCGTCACCAGGACGTCCTCGCCCAGGACGGGGAAGGAGAGCGCGGTGTGCACGGCGTTGCCGAAGGGGTCGAAGATGGCCGCGACGTCCTTGTCGATGCCGGGCGAGTGCACCCAGACGTTGCTCATGGGGAGGACGAGGTACTCCGCGAAGGCACCCGCGCGGTTGACCCCCACGCCGCTGGTGTCCGCGCACAGGTGCCGGCGGCCGGCCAGGCAGTTGCGGCAGCGCCCGCACACCACGTGGCCCTCGCCGCTCACGATCTGCGCGGGACGGAAGTCGGCCACGTTGGATCCGACCTCCACCACCTCGCCCACGAACTCGTGGCCGATGACGAGGGGCACGGCGATGGTGCGCGCCGCCCATTCGTCCCACTTGTAGATGTGCAGGTCGGTCCCGCAGATGCCCGTCCGGTGGACGCGCATGAGCACGTCGTTGATGCCGACCGTGGGCTCGGGGACGTCCTCCAGCCACAGGCCGGGCTGGGCACGGCTCTTCACGAGCGCTTTCATGGGCGCCTCTTCCTCAACATTCCGGGATGTTGACGCTGACGTCCAGGGGTCCCTCGAGGACGTTCAAGGCGAGGCCGCCCCGCGCCGTCTCCTTGTACTTGTCCTTCATGTCCGCCCCCGTGTCGCGCATGGTGCGAATCACCTTGTCCAGGGAGACGAAGTGCTCGCCGCTCCCGCGCAAGGCCATGCGCGCGGCGTTGATGGCCTTGATGGACGCCATCGCGTTGCGCTCGATGCAGGGCACCTGGACGAGGCCGCCCACGGGATCGCAGGTGAGACCCAGGTTGTGCTCCATCGCGATCTCGGCCGCGTTCTCGGCCTGGGCCGGCGTGCCGCCCAGGACCTCGGCCAGGGCCCCCGCGGCCATGGAACAGGCGGAGCCGACTTCGCCCTGGCACCCGACCTCCGCCCCGCTGATCGACGCGTTCTCCTTGTAGAGGGAACCGATGGCGCCCGCGGTCAGCAGGAAGCGGACGATGCCGTCGTCGCTGGCCCCGGGAACGAAGCGGACGTAGTAGTGGAGGACGGCGGGGATGATGCCGGCGGCTCCGTTGGTGGGCGCGGTCACGATCCGGCCCCCGGCCGCGTTCTCCTCGTTGACGGCGAGCGCGTAGAGGTTCACCCAGTCGAGCGCGGTGAGGGGGTCGCGCAGGGAGGCTTCCGGGTTCTCGATCAGCCTCCGGTACATGTCCGGAGCGCGGCGCACGACCTTCAACCCGCCGGGCAGGATGCCGGGGGTGGCGATCCCGCGCTTGACGCAGTCCTGCATGACGTTCCAGATGCGGAGAAGGCCGGCGCGGATCTCCGTCTCGTCGCGCCAGGTCTTCTCGTTCTGGAGCATGACCTCGCTGATGGCGAGGCGCTTGTCGGCGCAGATCGCGAGCAGCGCGGCCGCGGTCTGGAAGGGATGGGGCACCCGTTCCGCGCTCTCCGGGGCCGGCCTCGAGCCGTCGGCGGCGCTCTCGTCGGCGACGAATCCGCCGCCGACCGAGTAGTAGACGCGGGTCCGGAGGGCCGCGCCCGACGGGTCGAGGGCCGTGAAGCGCATGCCGTTGGGATGGTAGGGCAGGCTCTGGCGGAGGAAGCGCAGGTGCTCGCCGGCCTTGAATGCCACCTCGTGCGCGCCGAGGACCTGGAGGCGGCCGGATTGGAGGACCTCCGCCGTCCGCCGCGGAATGGATTCGATGTCCACGTCTTCCGGTGTCTCGCCCATGAGGCCGAGGACGACGGCGCGATCGCTGCCGTGCCCGCGCCCGGTCGCGCCCAGGCTGCCGAAGAGCTCGGCGCGGATGGCCGCGGTCTGGCCCAGGAGGCCCGATCCGCGCAGATCCAGCGCGAACATGCGCGCCGCGCGCATGGGTCCGACCGTATGCGAGCTGCTCGGCCCGATGCCGATCTTGAAGAGGTCGAAGACGCTGACGGGGATGGGGTCCTCCGCTCGAGACCCTCCCATCCTACACGGGTGAGCGGATCGTGCGCCCCCGTCGCCTCCCGCGCGGAGGGGCTCACTTCACGGTTGACGCGGGGGCCGGATCGGACGGTAATGGCACTGAGGAGGTGGCCGATGGGCAACACGGTCGCGCGCGGCGCGGTCACGACCAGAGTGCGCAAGGCGAACGAGCGCGGGCGGACGGACTGGGGCTGGCTCGACAGCCGTCATACGTTCTCGTTCGGCGAGTACTTCGATCCCGCGCACATGGGCTTCCGCAGCCTCCGCGTCATCAACGACGACCGCGTGGCTCCCGGGGAGGGCTTCGGGACGCACGGTCACAGCGACATGGAGATCCTCTCCTACGTGCTCGAGGGCGGCCTCGCCCACAAGGACAGCATGGGGACCGGATCCGTGATCCGGCCGGGCGAGATCCAGATGATGCGGGCGGGCACCGGAGTCACCCACAGCGAGTACAACGCCTCCAAGACGGAGCCGGTGCACTTCCTCCAGATCTGGATCGTGCCCGACCGGCGGGGGCTCGCGCCCGCCTACGCGCAGAAGCCCATCGATCAGGAGGCGGCTCGTCGCGGCTTCGCCCTGCTCGCCTCTCCGGACGGCCGCGAGGGCAGCCTGCAGATCAGCCAGGACGTCCTCCTCCGGCTGGCCCTGCTCGAGGACGGCGAGCGGCGCGAGCTCTCTCTCGCGCCAGGCCGGCACGCCTGGGTCCACGTGGCGCGCGGAGCGGCCTCTCTCGATGGAGAGAGCCTCGCCGAAGGGGACGGGGCGGCGGTGAGCGGCGCGGACGCGATCCGGCTCGCGGGCAAGGGACCGGCGGAGATCCTCGTCTTCGAGCTGGGGTGAGGCGATGAGCTCCTGCGCGTCGGACGCCCTCGTCTTCTTCGGGGCGACCGGGGACCTCGCGGCCAAGAAGATCTTCCCGGCGCTGCACGCGATGGTGCGGCGCGGTCACCTCGACGTCCCCGTCATCGGGGTGGGCCGACGGCCGGTCGAGGAGTTCCAGTCGCGGTTGAAGCAAGGCCTCGAGGCGCACGGCGGGCTGGATCCCGCGGCCTTCGCCAAGCTCTCCGGCCTCGTCCGCTACGTGCGCGGCGACTACAGCGACTCCGCCACCTTCCAGGCCATCCGCCGGGAGCTCGGCTCCGCGCAGCGGCCGGCCTACTACCTCGCCATTCCTCCGTCGCAGTTCGGCCTCGTCGTGGGCCAGCTCACGAAGTCGGGCTGCGCGGCCGGAGCGCGCGTCATCGTGGAAAAGCCCTTCGGCCGCGACCTGGCTTCGGCGCGCGAGCTCAACGCCATCCTCTTGAAGTGCTTCCCCGAGAAGTCGATCTTCCGCATCGACCACTACCTGGGCAAGGCGCCTGTCCACAACATGCTGTTCTTCCGGTTCGCGAACGCGTTCCTGGAGCCGGTGTGGAACCGCAATTCGGTGGAGAGCGTGCAGATCACGATGGCGGAGAGCTTCGGGGTGCAGGGGCGCGGCGCCTTCTACGAAGAGGCCGGCGCCATCCGTGACGTCGTCGAGAACCACCTCTTCCAGGTCCTGACCAACCTGGCCATGGAGCCGCCGGTCCGGACGGACAGCGAGTCCATCCGCGACGAGAAGGTGCGGCTGCTGAAGGCGATCCCCGCGTTGAAGGAAACCCACGTCGTGCGCGGCCAGTTCCGCGGGTATCGGTCGGAGGAGGGCGTGGCCCGGGACTCGCGCGTGGAGACGTTCGCGGCCCTGCAGCTCGAGATCGACTCCTGGCGCTGGAAGGGCGTTCCCATCTACATCCGCGCCGGGAAATGCCTGCCCGTGACGAGCACGGAGATCGTGGTGCGCTGGCGGCAGCCCCCCACGATGTTCGCGGAGTTCGACCTCAGGCCGAACTACTGCCGCCTGCGCATCAGCCCCGACATCGCGATCGCCATCGGCGCGAACGTGCTCTCTTCCGGCAGCGAGGGTCGCAGCGAGGTCGTGGAGATGCTGGTCACCCACCATCCGGGGCCGGAGGAGATGGATGCCTACGAGCGGCTGCTCGGAGACGCGCTGGAAGGCGACCCTACCCTCTTCGCGCGCGAGGACTACGTCGAGGAGGCCTGGCGGATCGTCGATCCCGTCCTGAGCGCCCCGGCCGTTCCCTACGAGTACGAGCCCGGGACCTGGGGGCCGCGGGGACGGTACGTCTCGCCGCCGGGCGGCTGGCAGGATCCCCAGGTGACGACAGGAGCGAAGACCGCCTAGCCGCCCGTGTACGATCTCACGAATGCATGAGTTCGAGACGCTCATCGGCCTGCTGCTGGTGGCCGTCACCCTGGCCGCGCTGGCGCGGCGGATCGGGGCGCCCTATCCCGCGCTCCTGGCCCTCGGCGGCGCCGTGCTCGCCTTCGTGCCCGGAATGCCCGCCTTCTCGATCCCCCCCGACCTCGCGCTGGCCCTGTTCGTCGCGCCCGTGCTCCTGGACGCGGCCTACGACGCCTCGCCCCGGGACCTCAAGGAGAACTGGGGGCCCGTCGCGAGCCTCGTCGTCGTCAGCGTCGTCCTGACGACGGTGGCGGTCGCGGCGGTGGCCCGGGCCCTGGTGCCGGGCCTGCCGTGGGCGGCGGCCATCGCGCTCGGCGCCGTCGTGGCTCCTCCGGACGCGACCGCGGCCATCGCGGTGCTACGGCAGGTCAAGCTCCCGCATCGCCTCCTCACGATCCTGGAGGGCGAGAGCCTGCTCAACGACGCGACCGCGCTCCTCATCTACCGGCTGGCCGTCGGAGCCGTGGTGGCGAGCGCGTTCTCGATACGGGCCGTCGCGCCCGCGTTCCTGCTGGCGGTGGCGGGCAGCCTGGTGGCCGGTCCCGCGCTGGCCTGGCTGATGCTGAAGGTGACGGACCGGGTCAGGGACGTGCCCACCGCGATCATCTTCCAGTTCATCACCACGTTCGGCGTCTGGATCCTGGCCGAGCGCCTGGGGCTCTCCGGCGTGCTCACCATGGTGTGCTTCGCGGTCGCGGTCTCGCGACGCGCCCCGGCGCGGACGCCGGCGCGGATCCGCGTGCCCTCCTACGCGGTGTGGGACACCGTGGTCTTCGTCCTGAACGTGCTCGCCTTCGTCTTCATCGGCCTGCAGATCCGTCCGATCCTGACCGCACTCGACCCGGACCGGCGGACCCTCTACTTCCAGATCGCGGGCGCCGTCCTTCTCACCGTGATCCTCGTCCGCTTCGCCTGGGTGATGACACACAACGCCGTCCTGCGCTGGAGGATCCGGCGCGTCGGATTCCATCCGCCGCGCCCGACCCTGCCCCCGAGCGTGCGCACGGGGCTCGTCGTCTCGTGGTCCGGCATGCGCGGGATCGTCACCCTGGCCGCGGCGCTGGCCCTGCCCATGGCCTTCCCGTTCCGGGACCTCCTCGTGTTCACCGCGTTCTCGGTCGTTCTGGGCACGCTCGTCCTCCAGGGGTTGACCCTGAGACCGCTCCTCCTGGCCCTCGACCTGCAGGACGGCGATCCGGTGGGGCGGGAGGTCGAGCTCGCGCGCGAGCGCGCGCTGCGGGCCGCGCTGGCCACGCTCGAAGGCGATGGATCGCCGGTCGCGGACGCCGTGCGCGAGGAGCTGGCCACGCATCTCGAGCAGGGGCCGGAGGAGACGGAGGAGGGGCAGGCGCGATCCGCCCACGCCGACCTGCACCGGCGCGCTCTGGTGGAGGCGCGGAGGACGGTCTTCGAGATGAGGGCGGGCGGCGACATCGGTGATGCCGCCTTCCATCGCCTGGAAGAGCAGCTGGACTGGGTCGAGCTGGGCATCACGGTCGAGCGGGAGGGACGGTCCTGAGCGGCCCGGCCACGGAGCGGCGCGAGCGTGTGCGCAACCTCGTCGCGGTCGTGGCGTGGGTGGGGCTGGGCCTGGCCTTCGGCCTGTGGGTGTGGGCGACGCGCGGGACGACCGCCGCGGCCGAATACTACGCGGCCTACGTCCTGGAGAAGTCGCTCTCCGTGGACAACATCTTCGTCTTCATCATCATCTTCTCGGAGCTGCACATCCCCGCCGCGCGCCGAAAGCGCGTGTTGTGGTTCGGTGTCCTGGGCGCGCTCGTCTTCCGCGCGATCATGATCGGCGCCGGGGTGGCCCTCATCCAGCGCTTCCACTGGGCCATCTATCTCCTGGCCGGCCTCATCCTCCTCGCCGCCGGGCGCCTCCTCTTCGGGGCGGAGCAGGAGCGGCGCGTGGTGGAGGAGGCCTGCAACGTCTGCAACACCTGGATCGCGCGCCTGGTGCGCGTGAGCCCCGTGATCATCGGCGATCGCTTCTGGCGGCGCGAAAACGGCCGGCTCGTGGCCACGCCCCTGCTCGTGGCCCTGGTGATGATCGAGACGACCGACATCGTGTTCGCGCTCGACTCCGTGCCCGCGGTCCTGGCCGTGACCCGCGACCCGATGATCGTCTACACGTCGAACGTCATGGCCATGATGGGCTTGCGCTCGATCTATTTCGTGCTGGCCGACACGCTCACGCATCTGCGCTTCCTGCGCCAGGGGCTCGCGATCATCCTCCTCTTCACCGCCGGCAAGATGCTGGCCAGCGACTGGATCCACATCGGCCCGGGTCGGTCGATCCTCGTCATCGGCATCGTGCTGCTCGTCACCGTGGGCGCGTCCCTGTGGGCCGCGTCGCCGGCGCGTCCGGCGAAGGGCGCGGGGCCCGCGCCCGCGCCGGAGGCCGCGACGGTAGCCGTACCCGCGACGGAAGCCGCGCCCGCGACGAAGGCCGTGCCCGCGCCCGCGACGAAGTCAGTCCCCTAGGCGCCCACCCGGGGCCATCTCGAGCAAGACGATGGAGGTGATCTCACGGTCGGGGCTCGAGGCCTGCGGAACAAGTGGAGGGTGAGACACTGCCGGCGAACTTGTTCTGGAACAAGTTCGCCGGCTCGCACGGGTGCTCCCAATGCGTGATGTCCTTCTCCGGTACGCCGGCATCGCTTCGGCGGCGCTTCCCGAAGTACAGCCGGCCCTCGTAGTCGTTGTGACGGCGGCACCTCAACGCGAGGTTGTCCACGGTTGTCTCGCCGCCCAGGGCATACGGGTCCAGGTGGTGGAATTCCACGAAGCGGCGCTCGTTGCAGCGATGACCGTTCGGGCCGATGTATGTGCAACGCCCGAGGTCCCTGACCCAGACGGCTCGCTTGTCGGCGGCGGAGGCGTCACGCGCTCGTGGATCCCTCGCGCGCGACCGCCGGGGCTTCGGCGTGTCGGCGAACTTCTTCCTGGCCAGGTCCACAAGCAGAGCCGTGAGGGCCCGATCGAGGAGGGCGGCGTCATCTCCGGAAGGGATGGCATGGCCGAGCATGTCCTTCGCCAGGCGCAGCTTCTCCAGCGTGTCGCCACCGATCGTGAGCTGCAGCCTGTAACGGTCAGGAGAGAGCGGCGCCACCGCCGCGCGTGGAACCGACGACTGCTCGGTGAGGCCCGTTGGAGACGGCGCGGCAAGGTCCATCGCCGACGCGCCGCCAAACTCCATCGGAGCCACGGCAGGCACGACGGCAGGAACCGAGGCCTGGAGGCGGAGGGCGGGAAGCTTCCGAACGGAGGCCGCGACGTCGGGCCGCGGCGCGAGCCTGGCCACGATCTCTTCGACCTCGGACTTCTTCTTTCCGCGGGCCGACTCCAGCGCCTCGCGATGGTTGGCCGCGGTCAGGTGCGGCGCGAGGAGTCGCACCGTCGTCAGGTTGACCGCTCCCGCCGCCAGCATCTCGAGGATGACGGGAAACCGTCGGGCCGCGCGGGCCACCTCGATGCGGTTGTAACTCTCGCCTTCGGAGAGACCCAGCTCATCCCGGCAGTAGACGTAGAGAGAGGGGAAGCCCTCGCGCAGGTGCACGTCCCGCGTGTCCATCTCCGCGAGGTGAGCGACGAGGTGGGCCGTGGCGTCCCGCTCCCGCGCGACGAGGCTCTTCACACGTGCCACGAGCTCGGTGTCGGAGAGTCGAGTGAGCGAAGTGAGAATGTCGTTCTGCATGTCGCGTTTGTAGCATGGGCCTCTGACACGCCTTGGAGGACGATGCGGTTGGCCGGGCATCGCAGGCGACACGAGCGAGAGTCCGCGAAAGCCGTCCCGACCTGTACAGACGCACCCTGTCGTCTTCACGCGCGCGAGAGATGCCTTCCACCGCGAGTGTGTAGACGGCTTTCACTCGCGGCGCGCAAAAACGCTGCAGGAACTTTGCAGGTCGAAAATAAATTTCACCCGTTCGCAGATTCGGACCTCCGCGAGCCGCCCGAAGTGATCGTTCGCCGACGCATCCGGGCCTCCGTTACGCGCTCACGCCGCTGGTGAGCGGGAACAGGGCGCCGCAGTCACGGCAACGCCAGAGCCGCATGCCCGCGAACCGGAGGGGCAGGGGTGTCCTCACCTGCGACCGGCGTACGGATGGGCTGCCACATCCGGTGCATACGCATTCGCGCGTGATGATGGCCGCCCAGACGAGCGGCCAGGTGATCTGGCGGCGGCGCCCGGGCTCAGGTGTCCACTTCGTCCACATCTCTCCCTCGGCCAATCGGCGGTCCAACGTAATTGCGCCTCGTGACCGTGAGATGACGCGTGGATGACTACTCGTTCCAGAACGAGTACCTTGTTTCGAGCCAGTAGCCCTACCCTTTCGCCATGACGAGCGCCGCCACCACGACCCTCCGCCTCTCCTCTCCCCTCGAGCACGTCTTTCCCCGGCTGACCCCGGAGCAGATCGAGAGGGTCAAGGCTCATGGGCGCGTGCGCAGGGTGGAGCCGGGCGAGGTCCTTCTGGCCCCGGGCGACACCCCGCGGATCTTCGTGATCACCGCCGGCACCCTCGAGACGGTGAGAGTGGTCGGGGACGTCGAAGACATCATCGTGGTGCACGGAGTCGGATCCTTCACGGGGGAGATGGCCATCCTCTCCGGCCGGCGCGGCCTGGCCCGGACGCGCGCCCGTGAAAGCGCGGAAGTGATCGAGGTGGACCGGCCGCAGCTGATGGCGCTCGTGCAGACGGACAGCGAGCTGAGCGAGATCATCATGCGGGCCTTCATCCTCCGCCGGCTCGAGCTGATCGCCCGCGGCTCCGCGGACGTGGTCATCCTGGGGTCGCGCCACTCCGCGGGCACTCTCCGCGTCAAGGAGTTCCTCACCCGCAACGGGCATCCGATGTCGTACATCGACCTCGAGCAGGACGCGGAAGCGCAGGAGTTCCTCGATCGCTTCCACGTGGGGGTCGTGGACGTGCCCGTGCTCATCTGCGGAGGCCGCACCGTCCTCCGCAACCCGACCAACCAGCAGATCGCGGACTGCCTCGGCCTCAATGCGCCCATCGATCTGACGCACGTGCGGGACACGGTCATCGTGGGGGCGGGACCGGCGGGGTTGGCCGCGGCCGTCTACGGCGCTTCCGAAGGCCTCGACGTCCTGGTGCTCGAGTCCACGGCCCCGGGCGGGCAGGCGGGCTCGAGCTCCCGCATCGAGAACTACCTCGGGTTCCCGATGGGCATCTCCGGCCAGGAGCTCGCCGGGCGTGCCTACAGCCAGGCCCAGAAGTTCGGGGCGCAGGTGACGGTGGCCAAGGGCGCGCGGGCCCTCCTCTGCGCGCGAAAGCCCTACGCGATCGAGCTCGAAGACGGGACGACGGTTCCCGCCCGCACCATCGTCATCGCTACGGGAGCGTCCTATCGGAAGCTGGCCGTCGAGGACCTGTCCCGCTTCGAGGGCGCGGGCGTCTATTACGGGGCCACGGCCATGGAAGCGCAGCTCTGCCGCGGCGAAGAGGTGATCGTGGTCGGGGGCGGGAACTCCGCCGGCCAGGCCGCCGTCTTCCTGGCCCCGTCCGTGCGGCGCGTGAGAATGCTCGTGCGCGCGGCGGGACTCGCGGAGACGATGTCGCGCTACCTGATCCGCCGCATCGAGCAGAGTCCCAACATCGAGCTCTGGACGCGCGCGGAGATCGTGGGCCTCGAAGGGAGCGACCGCCTCCAGGCGGTGCGCTGGCGGGACAACCAGACGATGGCGGTCGAGCGGAGCGATGTCGGTCACGTCTTCGTGATGACGGGAGCGGAGCCGACCACGCGGTGGCTCGCGGACTGCCTCCGGCTCGACGACCGGGGATTCATCAAGACGGGACCGGACCTCTCCCGGGACGACCTGAGGGCGGCGAGCTGGCCGCTGTCCCGGGCGCCGCATCTCCTCGAGACGAGCCTTCCCGGCGTGTTCGCGGTGGGCGACGTGCGCAGCGGCAACCAGAAGCGGGTGGCCTCGGCGGTGGGGGAGGGATCGACGGCCATCGCGCTCGTGCACCAGGTCCTGAAGGAATAGGGAGGGGAAAGTGGCGATCCGACAGGTCAAGCGTCTCGTCAAGTCCAAGCCGACCCTGGAGGGCGCGGGCGTGCGGCTGCGCCGCGCGTTCGGCTTCGGGGCCACCGCCGACTACGATCCCTTCCTTCTCCTCGACGATTTCCGGAACGATCGGCCGGAGGATTATCTGGCCGGCTTCCCCTGGCACCCCCATCGGGGGATCGAGACGATCACCTACGTGCTCGCAGGCACGGTGGAGCACGGCGACAGCATGGGCAACCGCGGCAGCATCGGGGCGGGCGACATCCAATGGATGACGGCCGGCCGCGGGATCATCCACCAGGAGATGCCGACGGGCGACGCGGACGGACGCATGCACGGCTTCCAGCTCTGGGCCAACCTCCCCTCGTCCCTCAAGATGACCGCGCCGCGCTACCAGGACGTCAAGGCGGCGGACGTGCCCGTGGCCGTGGAGGACGACGGCACCGCGGTGCGCATCGTGTGCGGCCGCTATCGGGACCTGGCGGGGCCGGTGGACGACGTCGCGGCCAAGCCCGTGTACCTCGACGTGTCCGTCCCCGCCGGCAAGAGGCGGAAGCTGCCCGTCGAGACCACCAGCCAGGCCTTCGCCTACGTCTTCGCGGGCGCGGGGAAGTTCTGCAACGCCTCCGAGCCGTTGGCCGTGCCCACGGAGCCGGAGGCCTGGGCGAACGCGCACCCGCCGTCGCAGGCCGACAACCGCACGCTCGTCCTGTTCGACCGCGGGGACGAGGTCGAGGTCCAGGCCGGCGACGAGGGGATCCGGTTCCTGCTCATCTCCGGCCAGCCCCTGGGGGAACCCGTCGCCTGGTACGGCCCTATCGTCATGAATACGCAGGAGGAGCTGCGGCACGCCTTCCAGCAGCTCGATGCCGGGACCTTCCTCAAGAAGGACGCGCCCAGGTAGCCCGTAGCATTTCCCCTTGTGGACGGGCAAGGTGACGCCAGTCACTCCATCGCGGGATCGCACTTGCGGAGCGACCCGCGGAGCGTAGCGTCGGGTAAAAGGGAATCAACCAAGGCGAGGGAGCGATGATGAAGCCCCTGCGCGTGCTGCTCGTGGAAGACACCGAGGACGATGCCGACCTGCTGGTGCTGGAGCTCCGGCGCGGCGGCTTCGAGCCCGACCTCGTCCGAGTGCAGACGGCGGAGGCCATGAAGGCCGAGCTGGGGGCACGGTCCTGGGACGTGGTGATCTCCGACTTCTCGCTGCCCACGTTCAGCGGCCTCGAAGCCCTCGGCGTCCTGCAGCGGAGCGGCATCGACCTTCCGTTCATCCTCGTCTCCGGCACGATCGGAGAGGAAGTCGCCGTGGAGGCGATGAGGGCGGGGGCCGACGACTACGTCATGAAGGCGCGCTTGCAGCGGCTGCCGGCGGCCGTGGAGCGCGAGCTGCGAGAGGCGGAGGCGCGCGTCAAGCATCGCGAGGCCCAGAAGACGCTCATCGCCCTGCGCAAGGCCGTGGACAGCCTCCCCGTCGGGGTCACCATCACGGGCACGGACGGCTCCATCCTGTTCACGAACCCTGCCGAGCACGTCCTCCACGGCTACGCGCCGAACGAGCTCGTGGGAAAGGAAGGACGGGGTCTCGTTCCCGCGGAGTTCGCCCGGCCCCTCACCCCGGATCAGATGCGGAACCTCCGCTCCTGGAAGCGCGAGCGGCTCAACGTGCGCAAGGACGGCAGCGTCTTTCCCGCCCAGCTCATCTCGGACGTCGTGCTGGGCGCGGGCGGCGAGCCCCTGGGCATCGTCACCATCTGCGAAGACATCAGCGAGCGGAAGCTGGTCGAGCAGCAGATGTTCCGCCACGCGTTCTACGACGACCTCACCGGACTGCCCAACCGCACGCTGTTCCTGGAGCGGCTGGGTCGTGCGGTCGCGCGCTCCCGCGGCCGTTCCGAATCGCTCTACGCCGTCCTCTATCTCGACGTCGACCGCTTCAAGCTCGTGAACGACGGCCTCGGCCACCACGTCGGCAACCAGCTCCTGGTGGCCATCGCGCGCCGGCTCGAGCAGTGCCTCCGTCCCGCGGACACGGTGGCCCGCCTGGGCGGCGACGAGTTCACGATCCTGGTGGACGACCTCAAGGATACGGAAGCGGCCACCCAGCTCGCGGAGCGGGTGCAGCTGGAGCTGACGACGCCCTTCGCCCTGGCCGGCCAGCAGGTCTACACCTCGGCCAGCATCGGCATCGCGGTGAGCACGCACGGCTACCATCGGCACGACGACGTGCTGCGCGACGCCGACATCGCGATGTACCGGGCCAAGGCCCGGGGCAAGGCCCGCTACGAGATGTTCGACAGCTCCATGCATCTCCACGCCGTGTCCCTGCTGAAACTGGAGACGGACCTGCGCCGGGCGGTCGAGCGCAGCGAGATCACCGCCCACTACCAGCCCATCGTCTCGCTGACCACGGGCGAGGTGACGGGGTTCGAGGCCCTCGCGCGCTGGCGGCACCCGCAGCGCGGCATCATCCTGCCGGACGAGTTCATCCCGCTGGCGGAGGAGACCGGGCTCATCCTCTCCCTGGGCCCCGCGCTCCTGCGCGAGGCGTGCCGGGAGGTGGCCCGGCTGGAAGACAGCCGCCTGACCATCAGCGTGAACCTCTCCGCCCGCCAGCTCGCCGACGACGGCCTGGTGGAGGCGATCGACGAAGCCCTGGCCGCCGCGGGCCTCGCCCCGCCGCGCCTGAAGCTGGAAGTCACCGAGAGCGCCATCATGGGCAATGCCGAGGCCGCCGTGGCGGTGCTGCGCGAGCTGCGGTCGAGGGGCATCGGCATCCAGATCGACGACTTCGGGACCGGTTACTCGTCCCTCAGCTATCTCCAGAAGCTGCCCGTCGACACCTTGAAGATCGACCGCTCGTTCGTTTCCCGCATCGACGACGCCGGGGAGAAGGCGGAGATCGTCGAGTCGATCATCGCCCTCGCCCGCAGCCTGGAGCTGGACGTGATCGCGGAGGGGATCGAGACCGAGCGCCAGCTCGCCCGCCTGCGCACGCTCCGGTGCGACGGCGGCCAGGGATTCCTGCTGTCGAAGGCGATGCCGGCCGAGGGCCTCCGGTCGCTTTCCCCGGGCCTCCGGCTCTGGACACCGTCTCGCGCCGCCGCCAGCTGAAGCGGAGCGCCGGCCGCAATCGCTACGCCTTCGGAGGCCTCAGCGCCGGACGACCCAGGCCAGGCCGTCCGGTTGCTTGCCGGCCTCGATGCGACCGGCGACCTCCAGGGATTTGAGATCGATGACGGCCACGGAGTCGTCGGGCGTGCAGGCGACGTAGGCACGGACGCCGTCGGGCTGGATCTGGATTCCTGCGGCGCCGCGTCCGAGCGTCAAGCGCTTCGCCTCGCGCCGGGTCCTGGCATCCACGACCACCAGCTCCGGGGCGTTCAACGTCGAAACCAGCGCGAGAGATCCATTCGGCGTGAACTTGAGCCGGTTCGCGCCGCGCACGTTGACACTGAGCGTGTCGACGACCTTCTTGTCCGTGGCGTCGATGACGGAAATGGTGCCGTCCTGCGCGTTGGCGGCCCAGATGAACTTGCCATCCGGCGTGGCGTCGAGGCCCTCGGCCCCCCGGCCCACCGGGACGACGGTTTGCTCCCAGTCCTCCTGCGGACCCCTCGGACCCTGCCTCGTGACCTTCTCGATGATGCTGATCGTCGCCGAGCTCACGTTGGACGTGACGATCGGCTTCAGGCTTTCGGAGACGAGGATCATGTGCGTCCGGTTCTGGCCGGTGCCCAGAACCCAGTCCACCTGTCTGGTCGCGGGATCGTAGCGGCCGATCACCTTGTTGGTCTCCGCCGTGAACCAGACCTTGCCGCTGGCGAAGGCGAGTCCGTGCGGCCCGCGCAACGCACCGAGGTCGATGGGGGCCAGGGTCTTGTGGTCGATGAGATCGACGACCGAGATCGTGTTGTAGGCGCCGCCGACGCCACCATAGTTCGAGATGTAGGCCAGCCTCCCCTCGGAGTCCGCTACGATCTCGTGCGGATCCGGTCCGGAGGGCATCCGCGCCAGGACCTTCAGGGTCGCGGGATCGACGATCGACACCGTCCGGTCGGCCTTCGAGAGGACGAGCAGCACGGCGGACGGCGTGCTCTGCGCTTCGAGCACGACGGAACCCAGAAAGGCCGCCAGCAGCGCCGCCACGACGGTTGACTTCAGCATGTCGCCCCTCTCCTTCGGCCCTCGGCGATGCGCCGGGCCCGGTTACGGCGCGTAGTGAAGCATGCGGTTCGCCCAGGCGATGAAGAAGCTCATGTTCGAACGATCCTCGTGCCCGCCGTCGTGCTGGCGCCAGGCCAGCTCGCCGTCGAGAAGGCTCGTGTTGACGGGCGGCATCTTCGCGACCCGGTAGTCCTCCGTCACGCCGAGGTCGCGTGCGCCGAGCAGCCGGAAGACCGGGCCCGCCGCCACCGTGGCCATGTAGCTGCCTTGCTGATCGAGCCAGTTCGCGTCGCCCTTCTCCGGGACGCCGTAGCTGATGAAGGTGGGACGCGGCGCACAGAGGGCGATGAGCTCGTGGGCGTCGACGGGGAGGTCGCTCGCGTTCCTGCTTCCAGACGAGCCTTCGGCGGCGCCGTACTTGAGGAAGTTGCCGGCCATCCAGTGGTAGGCGCCGGACCCGGTGAGGTTCTCGACCGCCTCCCCGAAGTTGCGTCGGTGCGGCTTGGCGCCGCCTTCGCCGGACGATCCCACCAGGACGACCGCGAAGCGGGGCTCGAAGGCCATGGTGACGAGGGCGGCCTTCCCGTAGCGCGAGACCCCTTCGATCCCCACGCGCCTGGCGTCGACCGCGGGCAGTGTCTCCAGGTAGTCGAGGGCGCGGGCCGCGCCCCAGGCCCACGCGCGCAGCGATCCCCACTGCTCCGGCGTCCGGCGCTGGCCTTTGTTGGCGAGCCCGATGATGCCGGCGGTGAGACCGGCGCCGTTGTCGGCCTGGATGCTGGCGGTCTGGAGCGAGACGTAACCCCAGCCGGCGGCGATGAGCTGCTCGGTGGAAGGCGGGGCGGCGGGCTCCGTGGCGCCCGGGAAACGCGGCAGCGGCTCGCCGGGCATGTTGCCCCAGCCGAACATCATCAATGTCGGCACCGGTCCCTTGGCCTGGACGGGCACGACCACCGCCATCGTGATGTCCACGTTGATGGCGGGATGCGCGGAGTTGTCGACGTGGCCGATCACGCGCCGGGCCACGACCGGCCGGCCTCCGACCGTGGTCTCCACCGTCTCCGCCACCCTCCACGCGACCTTCGGCACCCCGGCGGGCACGCGGCCGTAGACCTCGCGCTCGAAGTCCTCGGCGATCTCCGGACGCCGCCGCCGCCACCACGTTTCGGCGGTCGTGACCTTGTGGCCGTCCTTGAGGGTCAGGGCGTCCGGCCAGTCCGGATAGGGGTTGGCCTTGGCGGGATCGTAGTTGGCCGCGCCGGGCTCGCCCGCCGCCGCGCGGCCGTTGGCTCCGGGCCGCAGCTTCGTGATGCCGAGCTGCCTCAGCATGTCTTCGTGGTCTTCGCGCGAGAGCTGGTCCAGGCGCGCGCGCTCCTCCGGGCTGAGCAGAAAGGGATTCGTGGGCGCGGCCGAGGCGGTCGGCGGCGCCGGCGACGGCGCCTGCGCGCAAAGCGTCGCGGGCAACAGGCTCAGGCTGAACAGGCCACAGAGGCGTCGCAGGTGGCGCATGGGGTTGAGCCTCGATGATAGTCGAGGACGCGGGAGCGGCGACGCATTGACCCTTCCCGGACCGCGGTATAGCCTCCTCCGTCTCGCACCAGACGAATGGAGAGGACGGTGCCCACCTCGACCTCCCTCGATGCCGCGACGCCCACGCTGCTCGTGGTCGACGACAACGAGATGAACCGCGACATGCTCGGTCGCCGCCTGGAGAAGAAGGGATATCGGGTTCTCAAGGCCAGCGACGGCGCGACAGCCCTCGACCTCATCGCGACCGAGCCGATCGACCTGGTCCTGCTCGACATCGAGATGCCGGGACTGTCGGGACTGGAGGTTCTCCGCGAGGTCCGCAGGACCCGAACCGGCCTGCAGCTCCCGATCCTGATGGCCACGGCTCGCAGCGACAGCGCGGACGTCGTGCTGGCGCTGGAGGCGGGGGCCAACGACTACGTCATCAAGCCGCTCGATTTCCCGGTCGTGCTCGCGCGCGTGGAAGCGCAGCTTCGGCTGCGGCCGGCGTCCGCGCCGGGCCCGGGCGCGTCACCGGACGCGGAGACGGGCCCGGGCACGCTCCTGGCCGGCAAGTACCGGCTGGGATCCCTGATCGGCTCCGGCTCGTTCGGCTCGGTCTATCGCGCCCGCCACGAGGACCTCGCGCACGACGTCGCGGTCAAGGTCCTCCTGACCGGGGCGCGACGCAGCCCGGAGGCGCTGGCGCGCTTCCAACGCGAGGGGATCGCGGCCTGCCGGGTGAAGCATCCCAACGCGGTGGCGGTGACGGATTTCGGAGTGACGGCCGGCGGGGCCGCCTTCCTGGTGATGGAGCTCCTGGAAGGCCACAGCCTCGAGGACGAGATCAAGCGCGTCGGCCGCTTCACCGCGCCGCGCTGCGCGGAGATCCTCACTCCGCTGTGCGCGGCGCTGGCCGAAGCCCACGCGGCGGGGATCGTGCATCGGGACGTCAAGCCCGCGAACGTCTTCCTGCAGCAGACCGCGCAGGGCGAGAGGTTGAAGGTGCTCGACTTCGGGATCGCCAAGATGGCGGACGAGGACGCCCGGGCCGGGAACCTCACCGTCGAGGGCGGCATCCTGGGCACGCCGGTCTACATGGCGCCGGAGCGATTCCGGGGGGCGGTGATCGACGGCGCGGCCGACGTGTACAGCGTGGGCGTGATGCTCTATCGGATGCTCGCGGGGCGTCTTCCGTTCTCGGCCCCGGACGCCGACCTGATGGCCGTCGTCATGATGCACCTCCACAACGCGCCCCGGCCCCTGTCGGAGGCGGATCCGGCCATCGCGCCCGAGATCGATGCCATCGTCATGTCGACGCTCCGGAAGGACCCACGAGAGCGGCCGGCCATCGCGTCGCTTGCCACCAGCTTCGCGCGCGCGGCCGCGCGCGACAACTTGTCGGCGCCGCGCCGCGACGTGCGGCAAGGCAGCGACGTGATCCCGGAAGGGGACGCACCGACGGAGCGAACCGAGGCCAGCACCGAGACCATCCGGAGGCAGCGGCCGGACTGAACGCGACCACCCGCGCCGAAAGTGGAAGGGGAGCGGGCTTCAGCGCGGCGCGATCAGACGCACCTTCGGGAAGTACGTTCGGTACCGGGTCGGGTCGCGCGTCAGCAGGGCCATTCCCGCAACGGCCGCATGAGCGCCGATGTAGAAGTCCGGCAGGGGAGCCGCCCGCTTCCCGCCACGCTTCCGGTAATCGAGGAAGCACTTCCCGGCCAGGAAGGCCGCTTCCCATGGCAAGGGCCTACGCTCCAACCGCTCGGCCGGAAGGGTATCGTCCAGGTCCTCGATCCGGGCGAATCCCATGGAGACTTCGGCATAGACGATCGGATTGATGGCGAGGATCGAGCGATCGGCGCACTCGGCAAGCTGATCCCCGGACCAGCGGCTCCAGCGCGGATCCTCAGTGACGACGTCGAGAATGACGTTGCTGTCGACGAGTATTTCGACCGGCTCAGCCACGAGTGAGAGCCATGATCTCGTCGGTGGTCATGGTCGTCGTGGCCTTGCCGCGCATTCGCGCTAGCAAAGCGCGGCCGCGGCGGCCGGCCTGGGCAACTTTTCGGATCTCGACTGCATTCCCCACGACCTTGAACTGGACCTCGGTGTCCGCGAGTAGGCCGAGGCGACGGCGGATAGGTTGGGGCTGCAGGCGGGCCCCACGTCAAGGCGATGGCCAGCACCGGCTAGCGCCCTTCGGGCACGTAGGCCGCGGCCCAGATCTCGTTCGCCTCGCATCTTCTTGACAATGACGGTGGTGGCGCGGCTATACTGCTCGGTCTCGCGTGGCTCCCCGCCGCGCGAAGGCGGAGGCCGACGATGTTGGTTCAGATAGGTCGCTGGATCGCTTCGGGCCTCGCTCTCTCTCTCGGCTAAACGCCGTCTCCTGGCCGACGAGGGCCAGGCCCGCTGCCAATGAAGGTCAGGCGTTGGTGTGCCCGATGAGGCCGTCTTGTGGCCAGTCGAGCGCGAGAGGAGATCGTGTCGGAAACGTTCGTGTCCGTGGCGAGGGACAGGCACGGCCTGGTGGCCGTGGTGAGCCTTGCCGAACAAGATGAGTCCGGGGTCCGGTACGCGCTGGCCCGCCGCCGCATCGCCGAGTCGACGGCCGCGGTCCGTTCGACCGCGGCGCGCGTGGCCGATGCGTGGCGAAGCCTCGCGCACGTTCGGGCCGACCAGCCCCAGGGCATCGCCTCGGCCATAACCGTCCTGCTCGACACCGTCCCTCTTGGGCATGACGGGAGCGGGGGACGTCTGCGGCTTCCCGCGTCGCCGCGGATGACTCGGACGGCCGCTCATCCGCGCGGCTGGATCGGTCCCAAGCGACAACGGCCCAAGCCGACGGACCTGCGCGAGCACCTGTGTGGCGCGGGGGCCTGGCCGTCGCTGCGGCTGGCGCTGAGGCGAGCGCGGGAACGCGCGCTTCCTCTGCTCGGCGATGTCGGCTACGACCGCGGCGGTCTCGAGGCCCTCCTCGATGCCAGGGACCCTTACGTCGCCTATCACCACCGCGCACCCACCGAGCCGGGATTGGCGACTCTTCCGAGCACGTTCCGAACCACGATCCTCCCGCTCCTCCGTTCTCGACCCTGGAGCGACGTCGGGCGAGGCCTTTCCCTGTACTGGTCGCTTGACCTCGAGCGCGACGGGGTCTTGCTTGGTCTCATCGTGCGCCTTCTCGCGGTGGCACCTCTTCACGGCTTCGCCTGGTGGTCGCTGGTCGCCGGACAGCTGCCCGAGCGTCGGTCGACGATGGTTCGCATCCTGCTGGACTCGGACGCTCATGGGAAGGATCCGAACGTGCTTCCGGTGGGCAGCCTCGAACCCTTCGCGCGATTGGAGATGGCGCGTTATGAGGACCGCTTGACCCATCTCTTCGCCGCTCTGCGCGGCGGCGTGGCCGCGGGACACATCCTTCAAGGGTTCGCGTTGGCCGACGCGCACGCCCCGGACCACAACTTTGCCCGCCGTGGCCGGTCCGAACCGCATCTGGTGACGCATCCTCGCTGGCGAGTGCGGCCGGACGTCGAGGCCCGCCTTCGACGGGTCGTCACGCACATTGCCGAAGCCGTTCGCTCCGATGGGTGGACGAGCTTCCCAATCGCTCTTTGGGAGGCCTGCGCAGACGTGCCCGCCTTCGCGGGATTGTTGGCCCGGCCCTGCCTGCTCGCCTGGCCGGCTGGCACCGCCCTT
>Ga0209382_10003029_pt1 | contig 23707 bp, 23 predicted proteins | sample SoiMetdeltSBSDD5_FD_187599 | JGI IMG/M metagenome (GOLD analysis project Ga0209382, IMG submission 187599) | Bulk soil microbial communities from a Populus tree surrounding site in Tennessee, USA - Soil MetaG P. deltoides SBSDD5 (SPAdes) (version 2) | ecosystem: Environmental > Terrestrial >...
CGACCCCGAGCAGTACCTCGCGTCGGCAGCACGGCTCATGCAGCTGCAACCCCGTCGCGTCCACTTCAGTCACGACCCCGCAGTGTGGGAGCCGTAGCGCGCCAACCTCTAGCGGGAGCCCACCCGAGACGTACGGCACGACCATCATGGCCGTCCCTCGGTGAAGACCCGACGCGAGCGCCCCGGAATCGGCTAGGTCGGTGAGCGCCAATACACAGCCGAGGACCTTGCCGGACAGCACTGGACGTTCACCCAGTCAGTTGCCGACATTGCTCCGGAGGACTGGTGGGCGACGTTGCCCTCGTGGGAGCTTCGGCGGGGCGCCCGGGGCGCCCGGACCGGGCGATCAGGGACACCCTGAGCGGGACGCGGTCTCAGGCATTGGGGATCGGGGTGGTGAAGACCTGGCGGATCTGGGTGATCAGGATGACGACGTCGTCGAGCAGTCCGCTGACCACCGGGAGGCGAGCCAGCTCGATGGCCCGCACGACAAGCGGCGCGCTCGTCGTCACGACGTTGCGCGTGGCGCTGCCGTCGGGCGTCGGATCGTGAACCCAGAGGAGCACGATGCACATGAAATACAGCCACACCATCTCGGGTAGGTCGTCGCGGAGTCGTCGGGGGATCCGGGTGGCGGAGCCTTCGAGCACCTCCCGCCACAGCTCAACGGCCGCAGTCCGAGCGGGGCTCGAGTCGGGGCTGAACGGGCTCAGTGGGCTGGTCGGCTCGGCGGCGTGCTTGTAGAACTTCGCGGCGAACGGCCGGAAGGGCTCCATCGTCGTCAACCACGCCTCTACCACACCGACGATCCGGGCCGTGAGGTCGGCCGTGCCGTCGAGGACCGGTCGCGCCGCCGCCGCATGGTCGACCTGGGCACGGTCGTAGAAGCCCTGGATCAGCTCCTCCTTCGAGGAGAAGTAGTAGTAGGCGTTGCCCACCGACACGCCCGCCTCGGCGGCGATCGCCCGCATGGTCGTGGCCTCGTAGCCGCGCTCGCGGAACAACCGGAGGGCGGCGTCGATGATCGTCGACCGGGTTCGAGCGCTCTTGGTCTCCGTCGTCACAGCCACCAGGATGTCCGACGTCACCGCGGTGCCGCGACTGAGCATCGCTCGCAGTCGCCGTCGCGTCCGACGAACCGGTGCCGATAGCCGTCGACCAGGCGGGTCGCGACGCGCACCAAGTGGAGTCTGATGCCAGATCCGAAGTGCTCGGCCATGGGTTGCCAGGAGGGCAGGACCCAGCCGCACATCAACCAGGCCCGTTCGCTTTCGTACACGGCGCCGTCCGAGGCCACCACGGTGAGCATCCGCGTCGTCCGCTCGTGATCCAGCTGGGGGAAGCGGGCCCGGGCCTCCGGCGAGGCGGCGGCAACGAAGCTGATGGACCGCAGCGTGGGCTGCTCTCCCAGCCACCGCCTCAACCGGCGGCACAGCGGACACCGCTCGTCATACAGCACGGTCAGGGAAAGCTGGTCCCGCTGGCCACCGGCCACGATGGCTTCCGCCATCGCCATGCTCATCGTCACGCAGGCGGGGCGACGGGCGGCAGGTAGGTCCGTGGCGCGACCGTCGTGTAGTGGTCCGGTTCGACCGGCGGCGTCGCATGGGCCCGGAGCAGGGCTCGGCGGCGGAAGGCGTTCAGGCACCACACGTTCGCGAAATGCACCGCCCCCACCACGAGGGCGACCCCACCAGCCTTGGTGGCGACGATCTCCATGACCTCGCGGGCGCCGTCGACGTGGGCTGACGTGGCCATGAAGAAGGACAGGTAGCCGAAGTTGAGCAGGTAGAAGCCGATCACCAGGAGCTGGTTGACGGCGCTCGCCAGCCGTTCGTCGCCGTAGAAGACGTCCACCAGGAAGACCTGACCGTGCCGGCTGAGGGCGCGTCCGACCCACACAGTGAGGGGCAGCACCACCGCCAGGTACAGCAGGTACGTGACCACGGTGAGATCCATCGCATCCTCCACACCAGTTTTGAACGTGTTCAAAATGGTTGTACACCCGAGTGTCGTCGGACACAAGGACTTTTTGAACGCGCTCAAATCCGGGTGGCAGACCAGGCCTCACCCGAGGTCTGGGACGACGACGGCCTCGAGCTGATGGCGGAGTCGGGGGGTGTCGGGCCATCAGCGAATGACGCTGTGCGGACCCGGCGGCCTTCGACACCTCCCTTGCCCGCCACGTCCTGGTTGGTCGCCGAGCCGTTCGTGCCCGACGGCCACGTAACCGGCGGTAGGTGACGTCGGCGCGGGCCGACGCACGTTGGCCGTCTGGGAGCGAGACTCTCGGAGATGCCAGTCCATGCGCTTTGGAGCGCACCGAGATCGCGTTCGACCGCGTTCTTCCGATCGATGGTCGAGCGGGGCGATCTGCTCGCACTCCACGAACCGCTGGAAGGGCTGCACTTCATCGGCCCGCTGCAGATCGGCGGGCAGACATTCGAGTCGCCACCAGAACTGTTGGCCTGGCTGGTGGAGGACACGAGCGGCCGAAGGGTCTTCCTCAAGGAGACGGTCAATCCGCCCGTACAAGGGAGCGTTGTGGACGATCGACGCTTCCTCGCCGAGGCCCGCCATGCCTTCCTGATTCGCAGACCGGAGGAGATCGCCGCTTCCTGGTTTGCCCTCGAGCACGACATGCGAATCGTCGACACCGGGCTGCGGCTGCTGCACGACCTCTTCGTCGCTGTGCAGAACGCTGGAGGGCACCCTCCGGTCGTCATCGACTCCGAGGACCTCGTGGCCAACCCTGCCGCCACGATGGCTGCGTATTGCGCCGCTGTGGAGCTTCCCTTCATCGCTGATGCGTTGAACTGGCAGCCAGGCCAGCGCTCCGAGTGGGCACGTTCGTCCCGATGGCACGAGGACGCAGCCACCAGCAGCGGTTTCGAGGCGCCCGCGCGACCGGACCGCCATGAACTCGCAACACACCCCGAGGTCGCACGGTTCACCGAGCGCCACACCCCCTTCTACGAGGAGTTGTGCCGCTATCGGCTCGACATCCCCTCAGCCACATGAGTCGAACTTCTGCCGGTCGTGCTCGATCCGGTTCGTAGCAGTCTCGGGCCCGCTCACCGACAGCGCAGAGACCGTCCTCGAAGTGCCAGTCGGGGGCATCGCCTGCGCCTTCGGGCGGTCCGGTCCGACGTCAGCCGTTGAGGCAGAGGACTAGACAGCCTGTCGCCCATCACCTGGCACCGAAACGACAACCATCAGGTGAATCCAGACAAGAGCCTGAGGATGTCAGCCTGCGTCGTCCAGTCGGACGTCGAGGGTGGCGTGGGCGTCGTGCCAGGTGTGGACCGAGACCTGGGCGGCGAGCAGGTGGGCCAGATCGTTGAAGCGAGAGCGGGGCGGCCACTCCGCCCGTTGCTCGTAGGCGTTCTGGAAGAGGTCGACTGCGTTGGTCCAGTCACCGGAGGACGACGGGCTTGCAGCGGTGTAAGTGCACGTCGTGTCGGAGCTCGCTGTGCAACCAGCCGATCACCCATCTAGGTCGGCACGGCGTGGCGTTGACGGTTCATCACGTACGGCCGGCGTCCCCCTCGGCGGCAACACACTACCCATAAAACCCTTCAGTACATACCGGTGACTCCCATTCCGGGTTGGCCTCGGTGCTGCTGAGTGGTAGTTCGACCCCGTCTGGAACACCAAACGGCGCGGTATTATAACAAATGTGCTGAAATACGACGGAGTCAAAGGCGGCGACACCCTCCTCTCCGTCGGCAGTACGTACGCCGGTCATATCGACCCCGTGCAGCCTGGACCCTCGAAAATCCACGTCCACAATTGTCGCACCCGTGAAGACTGCCTCGGATAAGTCCATGTTTTGCATGATTGCACCGGTGAGATTGGCGCCTGAGAAGTCCGCACTAAAAAGGCACTGACCACTGCCTCGTTCCTCGTCTCGACAATTAAGGCGGAGACCGCTGAGGTCCATGCCCTGCAGATCCAGACTCTGGAAAGGCATGGCCCCCTCTTGTGCCGTGGCCACATCCCGGACGAAGCGGAGATTCTCCCGTCGTTCCTGTGTCTCCGCGAGGGAGCGATCCCGCTTCGCCTCCCGTTCGGCGAAGGCTTCCTCCCGCGCTTCCTCTCGTGCGTCGAATTTCTCGTTTTGTTGATTGTTCAGCCAATAGGCGGCCCCCGTCAGGACGGCCCCTGTAATGGCGCCACTGATCAGGCCAGCGATGGTGCCAGCGATGATGTCGTCCTTGAGCCGCCGATCCATGGGTGGCCAGTGTGCGTGGCCGCCGTTAGCCGCAGCGAAGCGGCCACGCAACTCACCTGTGCGGACGCCCCCCGACTTGGCCCCACCAGTTCGCGGCTTCATGTTCCGCGGATAGGTGAGCCCGCAGGCGCTATGGAGGTGGACGTGGTTCCACCAGTCGACCCATCTCGAGGATGGCTCAACCGGGTGTCGGTGAACGGACGGGTCCCGGCCGAAGTCCTGGGCAGGGGAACGGCCAGCGAAGTGCCGTCAGGCGGGACGGGAGGACCGGCTGCTGCTCGAGATGGTCCAGCGGCTGGCGCAGGGGCGTGGCGACGTAAGGCTGCTGGACGGGCCCTCGCTGCCGGCCCGGGTGCAGTTCGGTCGTACCTGCCGACCGACCGCGCTGGGGTCGTCGCCCTCGTGAAGGACGCCCTCGGCGCCGGTGCGATCTCGACGAAGACCGACGCTCGGTCGCCGGACGCGAGGGGAGTGCGATGCGCAGACGACGTAAGCCGAGGGTACGAACCAGATACCGCCGAGCTACGCACAGAGCGCTGGTCACGATCCAGCAGCCGAGGGCGACGACGAGAGCCACGAGCACGGCGGCTGCAAGTGCCGCCTTCCTGTCTACGCCATCGCCCACGAGGTGCGGCCGTGGTTCCGGGCGCTGGTGCTCCTTGCTGCATTCACCCGGACTCCGAAGGGCGAGCTGTCGTTCCTGCGCCGACGCCACCTCGATCTGGACGACGGGATCGTGAAGGTGCGTGGCTCAGTAGGCGAGGTCGGCGGCCAACTCGTCGAGGATCCGCCGAACTCGACAGCGGGTCGCCGCGACGTGGCGATCCCCGAGGCAATCGTCCCCGAGCTGCGCGCTCACCTTGACGAGTGGTCCCAGGACGGAGCCGACGGCCGGGTGTTCGTCGGGCCCAAGGGGTCGACACCCCGGCGGGGCAACTTCCAGGCGACGTGGAGCAAGGCGGTCGCCAACGCCGAGGTGCCCGGGCTGCACTTCCACGATCTGCGGCACACCGGCAACACACTGGCGGCCGAGGGGGCGAGCCTCCGGGAGCTGATGGCGAGGATGGGCCACAGCAGCGCCCGGGCGGCGCTGATCTACCAGCACGCAACGAAGGACCGGGCCCGGGCGATCGGTGCCGCCATCTCGGCACGGATCGAGGCGGTCCGGGCGGAGGAGGAGAGACACGATAGAGACACGGCGACCCGCTCGGTCCGCAGCAAGGCGCCGGCGCCGAGGCGAAGAAAGCGCCCCTGACCAGGGCCGGAGCCACACTGAGCGGGTGACGGGAATCGAACCCGCATAGCCAGCTTGGAAGGCTGGAGCTCTGCCATTGAGCTACACCCGCGGCTCGCACAGTGTGCGCAGACCCTCGGCTGTGGCGCCATCCGGATGGCGGGCGAGACTCGGGGCATGATCAGTCGCATCTGGCACGGCTACACCTCGCACGACAATGCCGACACCTACGAGGCGCTGTTGCGGGACGAGATCTTCACCGGGATCGAGGCCCGGTCGATCGCAGGGCTCCGAGAGATCCAGATGCTCCGGCGGGACCTCGGGCGCGAGGTCGAGTTCGTGACCGAAATGTGGTTCGACTCGCTCGACGCTGTGCGTGAATTCGCGGGCGACGACTACGAGGCCTCCGTGGTCCCCCCGGCGGCGCGGGCAGTCCTGTCCCGGTTCGACGACCGGTCGCAGCACTACGAGGTGCGGGAGCGGCGCTGACGGCCGTCGAGCCGGATCGTCCAGCGGTCCACGGCGTCGATCACAAGATGGGAACCGTGCCACGGGTCCCGGGCGAGCGTCGAGCGGACCTCATCCTCGGATCCGGCCTCCACCGCCAGGACCACCCGCACATCGTCGGCGAGCGGGCCGCCCAGCACCACGAAGCCCTTGTCCACGAGGCCGTCCATGAACGCCGCGTGCTCGTCCCAGCCCGACTGCTGCTCCAGCGGCAGCGACGGTTCCCATGCCGGGCCCGCTCGCCGCAGCACCACGAAGTACGCCATGCCCTCCGGTCTAGCCGTGCCGGGCCATGATCTGGTCGCGCCGCCGGGGGTCGATGTTGGCCAACCGCACATCGCCGCCGTAGTGGGCGAGGACGCGGCGGTCCATCACGTGGCGCCACAGCGGCGGGACCCACGCCAGCCCCATCATCAGGGCGTAGCCCGACGGCAGCTGGGGCGCCTCGTCGAAGTGGCGCAGGGACTGGTAGCGCCGCGTCGGGTTGGCGTGGTGATCCGAGTGCCGCTCGAGGTGGTAGAGCAGCAGGTTGGAGATCACGTTGTTGCTGTTCCAGCTGTGCTCGGGCCGGCAGCGCTCGTAGCGACCGTTCGGCAGCCTCTGGCGCATCAGCCCGTAGTGCTCGATGTAGTTGACGACCTCGAGCAGCGAGAAGCCGAACACCGCCTGGATCGCGATGTACGGCACCACCCGCATCCCGAACGCCGCGACGGTGCCCGCGTAGAGGGCGGCTGTCAGCCCCCAGGCGTTGAGGACGTCGTTGCGCAGTGACCACACCCGCCGCCCCTTCCGCCGCTGGGCGGCAGCGGCCAGCGACCAGGCCGAGCGCACGCTGCCCACCACCGTGCGGGGCAGGAAGGCCCAGAACGACTCGCCGAACCGTGCGCTGGCCGGGTCCTCGGGCGTCGACACGTTGGCGTGGTGGCCGCGGTTGTGCTCGACGTAGAAGTGGCCGTAGCCGGTCTGGGCCAGGGCGACCTTGGACAGCCGCCGCTCGAGCTCATCGCGCTTGTGCCCCAGCTCGTGGGCGGTGTTGATGCCCACGCCCGCGACCGTGCCGACCGTCAGGGCCAGGCCCAGCTCCGATAGCGGCGACAGCTCGCCGCTCGCCACCACGGATGCGCCCCACACGAACCCGGCGTACTGGAGCGGGAGGTAGAGGTAGGTGAGCCACCGGTACCAGCGGTCGTTCTCCAGCTGCGGGACTGCCCAGTCCGGCGGGTTGGAGGCATCGGTGCCGAACACGGTGTCGAGGACCGGCATCAGCACCAGGATCCAGATCGGGCCCGTCCACCAGAGCGCGTTCCACCCGCTGCGCTCCACCCAGCCCTCGGCCGCGAACGGCAGCAGCGGCACCAGCAGGCCTGCGATCCACAGGTAGCGCTTGCGGTCGCGCCAGCGAGCCGTGGGGCGAGCGGCGTCGACCTCGGCGGTGGTCATCGAAGCTCCTCGCACGCGGTCTCGTCGATCACCGAGACCGCGCCCCCCACGATGACGCCGGCCATCACCCGGGCCACCACGTCGGGTGGGTCGTCCGGAGCGTTGAGGGCATAGCTGATGAGCAGCCTGGCGACCATGTCGGCCACCCGCCGGGCGGTGACCGTGTCCATGGCGGGGAACCGCTGGGCGAGGACGGCCTCGATCTGGGGCCGGACGACCCGCAGGATCGGACCGTCGTCGGTCGTGAGCAGCGGCACCAGGATCTCGGGCTCGGTGCGGACCACCCGGTCGAGCAGCGGGTGCTCCCGCGCCAGCCGCAGGACGGTGGCGACGGCTGCGCCCAGGGCCTCCCGGGGGTCCTCATGGCCGGCGGCGGCCTGGCGCGAGGCGTGCACGACCCGCAGCGCCTCCCGCCCGACCGCGGCCGCCACGAGGGCGTCCTTGGAGGGGTAGCGCTTGTAGAGGCTGGGGCGCGACAGGCCGGCGCGGGCGGCCACGTCGGCGACGGACATGCGTCCGATGCCGTGGACGCTGGCGGCCTCCACGGCGGCGTCGAGGATGCGGTCCGCGACCTCGTCCATGTTGGCAAACTAACGGTGGATGTAAATCTGTCAATGCTGTGGTGATCCTCGCCGGGCATCCTGGAGATGAGCGACGAGGAGATCGACGGCGCATGGACGGCCACGGCCACTTCGCCCACCGCGCCGACCCGCCGATGATGGCGGCCCGGGTCCGGGACTTCGTGGCGAGCTGACGGATCGGGTCGGGGAGGGGGGATTTGAACCCCCGACCTCCTGCACCCAAAGCACCCCGGGGTGTTCGTGGCGGTCCGCACGAGACCGCCGGAGTGCGGGTCAGAAGGGGTGTTGCGCACGCGGCCGTACGCTTGGGTTCGTGTCAGGCCGGGACTCGTTGGCTCCCCGTCTGGCTCCCCCGAACCCGCCGAGCGGGGGGATTCTGGTGAGAGCAACACGAACGCCCTGCTTGCAAACCCTGCTGCCCGTTGTCGTCATCGCCCTTGTAGTGGCACCGAGCGGCTACCGAACGGCCTCAGGCGGTGGGCGCTCGGTTCCGGCCATCGGCGGCATGCCTGGCGGAGGCTCACTGCCTTAGGCTCGTGGCGTGTTTAACCGTCGTCGTCGGCCCAAGTGGGTGGACGGCTCGCCGCGGTGCTCGTTCTGCGGAAGGCGCTGCGGACATCGGCTCGACCGAGTCAAGAAGCTGATCGCTGGGCCCGGTGTCTACATCTGCGATCGGTGCCTTGCGGTCTGCACGGACATTCTCGAGAAGGAACGGACACCCAGTCGGTAGCCGCTCGGGCAAGTCGCTCGTGATCCGAGGTGATGGGATTCGGTGTCGGTGCTGGTCACCCGTGCCGCCAATAGCAACGGTGAGAGCAACCGGGTGGTGCCCTGCTCTGACCGCCTGCGCGTCATGCACTCCAGACCGCTCGCCACCGTCCGCCGCCGTCCGGCGTGACCTGCCGATATGGGGTCAGCCGTTCGTGACCGTCCCATCCAAGTCGCCAAGCGCGCGATCGGGTTGGGCTGCCCCATTGGCTCCCCACTGGTCGGCGGACACTCGGCGACGCGTCTGGAACGGTCCTTCCTGTAGTCGGCCCTCAACACTCGGGATACGGCTGCCGACGCCGGTTGAGCAGGAGATCAAGCAGGGACTCTTCGCCATCGATGTCCGAGTCCTTCAGCTGGCAAACGACTCGACGCTGAATCGAGTCGGTCGGGACTCGCCGGATGGTCCGATTTGAGTCGACGAGGACGGTGGTCCAGACGATGCCCGAGTCGAGGACGTACCCGATGGTGGTCGCACCACCGCGCCGGTGGATTCGTTCGGCCGGGAGCCACATCGTGCCGTAGACGAACAGTTGTCCGACGATCAGTAGGACACCCACTGCGAGAAACCAGTTCAGGTTGAAGGACGCGAGGAAGCGCGTCGACCGGCGTCGGGCGATCCCCCATTCGATCGCCCCAACCACGAGGGTCACAGCGACGAGAAGGGCGAGGATTCCCCATGGGAACAGCGCAATGCAGAACAGGGCGACGAGTGGAGCTACCAGGCGGCTGGCGCGAGCAAGCGGAGTTCGCTCACGGAACGCGTACACGGATAGTGCCAAAGCACTGATGATACGACCGTCGGTACGAGCGGGAGCAGCGTGCCCGCGACGATCTGGACAAGGCTGAGTGACTCCAGTACGCCGCGGGCTGTCGTGGTCTCGAAGTTCGAGACACGCGCAACGCGCAGTACCACGATGACGATCGGCACCAACGAAATGAACACGGGTGGCGTAGCGCTGGAAGAACCGGGGCACCTCCATCTGGACGCCACTTGCGCCGCGACGTGTCTCGGGATCTTGGTCAAGGGTCACAGGAAGGCTCGCAACATCTCCACCCCGGGGGTACAGGTCTCCAACCGGGCCTTCCTCGGCCTTGGCACCGCGTGTTCCCCGGCGGGTCAGCCCAGCAGACGGGCCAGCATCGTGGGGTGGTCGGCCAGCGCGTCGTTCGCGAACCCCTCGACCCGCGCCGCGAGCATGTCGCGATCGACGCCGGTCCAATCGATACCGCCATTGGGCGGATGCGGGTCGTACTCGATGCCCAGCTGAACCATCCGGGCGAGGTCATCGTTCGTGAGCCTGGCCGCCAACCGAAGAGCCATGTCGATTCCCGCCGACACGCCGGCGCACGTCAGGTACCGGTCGTCCTCCACCCACCGCTCCGGCACGTACGTCGCCCCCGAGCGGTCGAGGAACCGGTGATACGCCCAATGTGTGTTGTGGCGCGACGTCCCCTCCAAAAGACCAGCGCCCGCCAGCAGCAGCGCTCCGGTGCACACGGACCCGACCAGCTCGGCGCGGCGATCAACCTGGCGCAGGTAGTCAAGTAGTACGGGATTGGCCAGTTGACGGAGTGTGGGTGCACCGCCGCCGGGGACGACGACGACATCCGGTTCGGGTACGTCGTCCAAGATGGATGTGGCCGCGACCCGCACCGGTGTGTCGGTGGGCACCGCGTCGATTTCTTCCGCGACGACCACGACGTGGTGCCGGGGTTCGACGCCGAACATCTCCTCCACAGCCTCCAGGGCGCTCATGACCTGCAGCGGTCCAATGAGGTCCAGCGGGGTCAGACCCGGATACAACACGAATGCGACGGTCTTGTCAGTCACGGCGCACCTCTGCGGCGGTCGGAGGATCAGCCAACTCCAGAGGGGTCGGCCGAGGCGGGAGCGGTGAGGGCTGCCCGGGCGCGGCCTAGTGGGTTTCCCCGTCTGGGTCGCTGCGAGCGCATACTGAGTCTGGGCCGGGTGGGCCATCCTGGCTTGGCTCGGTCGCTGCGGGCAGTTGGGTGTGCGGCGATGGACGAGACTGGCGCCGACTGGTGGATGGATGCAAGGAAGCGCTGGCATCGGGGTCGTCCACCTCCGGGCTGGTGGCAGGGCCCAGACCGCCGATGGCATCCACCTGATGAGCGTCAGGCGGGCTGGGGCTTGGCGCACCGCCCGTCTGCCAAACCAACCGGCCTCACCGGCCGGCTTGGCCCACCGCCGGACGTGACCCGGCGCGGATGGAGGGCCCGGGCCTTCTACGTCGCCCTCGCCCTGGCCGCTGTCGTCGCAATCACAATGATCGTCATTGCCGCCCTCGCGGTCCGAGGCGCCGGCCTGACATGACCAAGAGGTCATCAGCGCCGTCGAACCGGCGTGCACGCTGCCGTCAACCTGGCGACCTCTGCGTCCCGAAGACGGGTCGGCCGACAGCCGGCGGACGGAGCTGGACAGCAGTGTCTGGTCGGCCGGGCGGACGGACCCATCTGAACCGGACCGGCCCGAGACGACCGCGCGATGGACGCGCGATCGAACTCCCTGTTTGCAAGGCAGTCCGGGCCGTTCGCAGGCGTCCGCTCCGGATGGCCGACGTGCAGTTCGCATGGGGTGGACCAGTCATGGTTGTTCGTGCCGGTACACCTTGTGCGGCCGACGTGCGGCCGACGTTGGGCTCCTCGGTTAGCTCCCCCGTTCGGGTTCGTCAGCCCAGTTGCAGCACGTAGCCATCGGGGTCGGTGACGAACGCGCTCGCGCCACCCGCTCGTTGTCGGTGCGCCACAGCAGGGTGCCGCCGTAGTCCTGGAGCCGTTGGACGAGCAGGTCGAGCATCCCCGGGCTGTCGACTGCGAACCCGATGTGGTCGACGCCACCGCTGTCGCCGGGCGTCCGAGGCTTGCCGGCCAGGCGGTCCAGTTCACCGCCGGCAGGTTGGAGGCCGAGCAGATCGGGTGACGCTAGTCGATCAAGTCATCGGCACTCGTTCACCTGGTTGAGCACGAACGCCGTGGGTTCCCCGGTGGCGTTGATCGTGAAATGCAGCTGGAAGCTAAGAACCTGGTTATTGCCGGGGCCCGGTCCGACCAGCCTGAAGGTGCTCAGGGCGCTGCCGACCGCCGGCAGCGGACCGTCGTATGTTGCATTGTTGACCGTGTCAACGAGCCTGTAGGTCACACCCGTTGTCGGGCTGACGCCGCTCACACCCTGAGTGCTGAAATGAAACGTGGTGTGCGCCGCCCCGGTGGCGTCGGTGGTGGTGTGAGTGATGATCTGGGTCGTGCCGGTGATGTCGAGTGTCTCACCGGTGCAGGGATTGAGCAGCGGCGTGATGCCGAAGGGCACTCGGGTGATCGTCGTCGTCGTCGTGGCCTCAGCGAACGCGGTACCCATCGGGGCGATTGCCGCCAACAACCCGAGAAGCATCGCAGCAATGAATCGTCGTCTCATATCCACCACCTACCTTCGTCGCAGTACCGACCTCCCAAGCGGTACAAAGCATCGCAGACAATTCGGGTTGACACAGCGGAGCGAAACAGTCGTGAGCCGAGTCCCCTCGGACTGCCCCGACCAGCGTCGCTGAACGACCCCACAGGCCGGGCCGCCGCCCGGCGTCGGCCGGGCGCCCCTTGACGCCCCCACGGTCGCGGGTTCGGCGGGCGTACGTCGAGCAGGTGGACCGTGGACTCACGATCGGCCCGCCGAAGTCGCGCGCGGGCCTGCACGGCCGAGGACGGCCGCCGGAGGCGCCGCCCGCGGGCTGGGCGCAGCGCCGGCTTTGCCGGCGTGCTTGACCCCCAAGAGCCGAATTCGGCAGAGCCGAGAGGTGGCAGGTGGCGGTGGATGGCCGGGTCATCCGATTTCCCTTACGTTCCTGTCAGCGAGCCACTGGAGCAGATGTCGTAGTTCACCATTGGTGGCCGGCCCGGACCTGGTCTGCGAGGTGTCCGTGGGCACGGCATGTCACATCCATGCCACATCTCCCGGCGCGGTTTCTCGGGTGGCTCGGTCCACGGGACCCGATGGCAGCCGGCTATGACCCACGGCCTCGACCTCGTGAGCTGGTGGGCCGCGGCCCAGCCGATCCGCCGTCGGCCGGGCCGAAGCTTCGCGCAGAGCCGATCGATCTGCGTTCGGCCAGCGCGCCTGTCCTCCGATCCGCCCCTAGTCGAGGTCGTCGCTGTAGGGCTCTCGGGTGCCGGCCTTCGCCAGGCCCCGGCTCAGGATGTAGGCAACGGCGACCCAGGTGGCGTAGCGCCAGCCCTCGTTGGCACCGAGGTCGGCGTCGGCGACGTAGGTGGCGATCAAGATGCCTGCGATCGCAATGATCGCCAGCATGAACTCGGTCGTCTTGAACCCGGCCTTCGTCTCCGTGAACGTGCGGTAGCCGCGCCGCGGCTCGCTTCGGACGGTCCCGCGCTCAGGTCGAGAGCCGGCAGCGCTTTCATATGTGGTCATGGGGTCCTCTCCGTCTCTGGTGACCGCGGTGACTTCCCAGGTCAGAGGCGTACAAACCGGCCGGGAGCCGGCACCCGCTTGAGCCGTACTGGCGGTTCACATCCAGGGGTGATTGGTCCTTCCAACGGAGGGTGAGGCCGCGGCACCGCCTCGGTAGGCGTCGCTCAACACGGGGCACTTCGCCGTGGCCGTCAGCTGATCTGGCGTCGGAGGCCCGGCCGCCGGCGGCTCTGCCGCCGAGCGAGCCGGGCCTCTCCGCGCCCGGCCCTGGCCGAGCGCCTTGAGGTCGACGAGCCCACCGCCGGGCCACGCCTCGCTCGACGACAGCGGCTCTACACCGACGTCCCCATCTTCTTCGCCGGCAGGGCAAGTCGACGCCGCTGAGACAAGTCTCCCCAGCGAGCGTTCGAGGTCGCTACGTCAGGACGGTTCGTTACGCGGGTCGGCGAGTCGTCGCATCAGGGCGCTTCCCGCTCGACGGAAGGGCCGTCACAGGTGACACCACCACTGGCGCAGTCGCAGAGGAGCACCTCGTCGTCAAAGTTGGCGAAGAGAGCGCACAGCGTCCGATGCCTTCGGGAAAGCCGGCCTCGGGCAGCTGCGAGCGATGTCTCGAACATGGCGTTCCACTACCCGCCGGTCGAGCAGGCAAGCGTACCGCACCCCTGCTGGTGCGTGACTTTTGCCACAGGTGAAATAGATGTTTGGGCGGCTCGAAACAGGGCAGCTTTAGCGCAACAAGAACCACCACTGAAGGAAACAACAACACCCAATGGCTACCCAACACACCGACCTCGACAACGGCGTAGCGAGCCGTCCCACCGCTCGGCAGAACCTCGACAACGGCGAAGTGAGCCGTCCCTCCACTCGGCACCCGGGGCGGAGAACGTTCACGGAAACCAAGGCGGGTTCCAAGACCACCGAGTTTCTGGCGATGCTCGCCATGATCGCTGCGATCCTGGTCGCCGTGTACGTGGGCGACGCAGACCTCGACGCGTCCGACGGCTGGCGCTACGCCTCGTGGGTTGCGGCTGCCTACATCGTGAGCCGTGGCCTCGCCAAGCTCGGCACCCGTGAGCCGTACACCGACGAGGACTGAGTCCTCATAAGCCCAATGCGCTAGGTATCCCCCCACGTCGTCGTGGTGCGGTCGGGACCTGGCACCCAGGTTCTCACCGCCAGCGGCGATCACGTCGTAACGCATTGATCGTGACGACAACGGAGCCGTCACTCCAGTCCGATGACCAGGCATAACGCCTGGTCATCGGCCGTTTTCGATCGTCTAGAAGCTGGTGGCGAGAGAGATCGGCTGACGCCCGTCGTACGCGGTGGTCCGTACCCCGCGTGCGCTCGCGTTCTGGCACGTGTCTGGCAGGGAGGCGGCGCGCACGCTCGGCGGCGTGTGGGTGGGACTCGCAACAGTCGGTGGTCAGCCTGGCGCATGGGAGCAGCCGTGAAGCAACCGGCCCGCCCCAGGGATAGGACTCGGTACACCCTGTTCAGTGGCGCTACGGGTGATCGGGGGTGGCCAGATGGTGGCCTTTGGTGACGTCGCGGGCGAGGTCGGCGAGGCGGAGGTTGTGGGTGCGGGCGTGGTCGCGCAGGGCGGTGAAGGCGGTTTCCATGTCGACGCCGTGGCGTTGGGCGATCATGCCTTTGGCTTGTTCGTGCGCCAGGCCGGTGATCGCTCGTGTCTCCGACCTGGAGACCGGTGAGATGAAGGTGGTCACGATCGCGTGTGGACACACGCGAGAGGACCCGGTGCAAGCCGTGTGCGGAGCGGGCGAAGCGGTTGCGGATGCAGCAGTGTCGGGAGGGATGGCACCTCCATACCGAGCCGGAGTGGAACCAGGACGACGGCGAGGATCCGGCCGACGATGACGGCCAGGCGGAGGAGGATGAGGGGTCAGCGCGACGTGTGCGGTCCACCCGGCGGCGCCAGGATGCGCCGGACCTGCCTCGAGTTCCGCTCGAGGACCGGACTCGGGCGGGTGTTCGTTGCGCCCGATGGCAAGACCTACCGGCCGTCGATGTTCGTCACACACCCTGGGGTCCTATGGGCGGGTGACGCCGGAGGGTGTGCCGGTGGATCCGGACCGGTACGACTACCGGTGGCTTGCGCGTGAGGTACCGAAGTTCGCCCGGTCGGTCCACACGCAGGAGAACTACCGGTGGGCGATCGAGGGGCACCTGGTGCCCGGGCTCGGTCGCATCCGGCTCGCCCGATTGACCGCCGATGACGTCGACGTCCTCCTGGAGGACCGGGCGGCGTCGGGGCGGTTGGCCCGTAGCTCGGTCGGTCGGCTGCGGACCGTGCTCGGGAAGGCGCTCGACCATACGGAGCGACGCAACCTGGTGCGCGGAACGTGGTCCGGTTCACCAACGTGCCGGCGGGGTCGTCTACGACCAGGCGGTCGTTGACGCCGGAGCAGGCGAAGCGGGTCCTGGCGGCGGTGAGGGGTGACCGGCTCCGAGGCCTGGTCGTGACCGGCGTGGCGCTCGGGTTGCGGCCCGGCGAGCTCTTGGGGCTGTCGTGGCGGGACGTCGATCCCGACGCCGGGGTGATCCACCTGCGCCAACAGATGAAGCGGGAGAACGGCCGCCCGGTGCTAGGTGAGCTCAAGACCGCCCGGTCACGGCGGTCGCTGCGATGCCCGGACGTCGTGGTCGAGGCGTTGCGGGAGCGGCGGGTGCTCCAGGATGAGGAACGGGCCGCCGCCGGCTCTCAGTAGGCCGACGATTGGGCGGCGCAGGAGCTCGTGTTCACGACCGCCAACGGCCGGCCGGTCGATGCGTCGAACTTGCGGCGGTACTTCCGCCGGGCGTGCACGGCTGCCGAGATCGGGCGGTGGACGCCCTACGAGATGCGCCACTCGGCTGCCTCGCTGATGTCGGCGGCCGGCGTCCCGCTGGAGCACGTGGCTGACGTGCTCGGGCACAACGGGACGGCCATGGCGGCGCTCGTCTACCGGCACGTCCTGGCGCCCACGGTCGAGGCCGGGGCGGCGCCCATGCAAGCGCTCCTGGGGGAGCCGGGCGACGGCATTCGCTCCCCCGATGGCTCCCCTCACGGTGACGACCAGGCCTCGGAGGAAGCCGACGAGGCTTAATGCCGTGGTCACAAGCGTCGGGGAGGGGGGATTTGAACCCCCGACCTCCTGCACCCAAAGCAGGTGCGCTTCCGCTGCGCCACTCCCCGGAGGTCCCGACGAGCGTACTCGGCCGGCACCCCGGACGGATCTCGGGACACCTCGCCAAATCTCGCCGAAATCCCGACATCGGGCTGTCGTAATGGTCCCCCAGGATGGTCGCATGACGACGATGACCGAGCACCAGATCGAACGGCCCGACGGGCGGACCGTCACCGTGCGGGCCCAGGGGCCAGAGGACGGACCCGTGGTCGTGCTGTGCCATCCGGCGCCCGGGTCCCGGCAGCTGGACCCCGACCCCGCGGCGACGGCCGCGGCCGGGGTTCGGCTCGTGAGCCTCGACCGGCCGGGTTACGGCCGGTCCACCCCCGTCCCCGACGGGGCCGTGCCCGGCATCCCCGGCGCGGCCGACGACGTCGCCGCCGCGCTCGACCACCTGGGCGTCGCGCGGGCCGCCGTGGCGGGCTGGTCGGCCGGCGGCCGCATCGGGCTGGCGCTGGCGGCCCGCCGGCCGGAGCTGGTCGGCGCGGTCGCGGTGGTCGCCACCCCCGCCCCGCAGGAGGACGTGCCCTGGATCCCGCCCGAGCACCTCGCCCTCCTCGACGGGCTGCGGGAGCACCCGGCCGGCGCCACCGGCGTGCTCACGGGCGTGTTCGCCGAGATGGCGGCCATGCCCCCCGAGGCAGCCGCGTCCCTGGTCAGCGCGGGGCCCGCCGACGAGGCCGTCCTGGCGGCGGACCCGGGCGTGCGCGACCGCCTCGCCGCCATGCTGGCCGAGGCCCTCGCCCAGGGGGCGGTCGGCATGGCCGCCGACATCGTGTCGTACACGATCGTCGACTGGGGCTTCGACCCGGCGGCGGTGGTCGCTCCCACCACCCTCGTCTACGGCGACGCCGACGCGGTCGCCGGTCCGGCCCACGGCGAGTGGTACGCGGGCCGGGTCCCGGGGGCCGACCTGCGGGTCGTCGCGGGCGCCGGGCACCTGGTCGGCGTGACCGCGTGGGGTGAGGTCCTGGCCGCGCTCGGCTGACGACCATTGTCGGGGGTCGGACCGGCCCCCGTTACACTCACGCCTCTGTGAAGACCACCGTCGCACCCCTCGAGGGGAACAAGGTCAGGCTCTCCGTCGAGGTCGACGAGGACGAGTTCGACAAGGCCGTCAACGAGGCCTTCCGCAAGATCGCGCGCGAGGTGCGCATCCCCGGGTTCCGGCCCGGCAGGGCGCCCCGCAAGGTGCTCGAGCGGCGGCTCGGCCCCCAGGTCGGGCGCGAGCAGGCGCTGCACGACGCCCTCCCCGAGTACTACGCCCAGGCGCTGTCCGACAACGACGTCGACGCCATCGACGCTCCCGAGATCGACATCACCTCCGGCGAGGAGGACGGGCCTGTCGCTTTCGACGCGGTGGTCGAGGTCCGTCCGGTCGTACAGGTCCCGGGCTACGCCGGCCTGCGGGTCGAGGTCCCCCGGCCCGAGCCCTCCGACGAGGAGATCGACGCCCAGGTCGACCGCATGCGCCAGGTCCAGGCGACGTTCTCCGACGTCGAGCGGCCCGCCGGCGAGGGCGACGCGGTCATCGTCGACATCACCGGCACCCTCGACGGCGAGGCGCAGGACGGCCTGACGGCCGACGACTACAGCTACACCGTCGGCTCGAAGGCCATCACCGCCGAGGTCGACGAGCAGCTCACCGGGGCCAAGGCCGGCGACATCCTCGAGTTCGACGCCACCCACCCGGACCCCGACGAGGACCGCCAACTCCGGTTCAAGGTCCTGGTGAAGTCGGTGCGCGAGCGGGTCCTGCCCGACGCCGACGACGCCTGGGCCGCCGAGAACTCCGAGTTCGAGACCATCGGGGAGCTGCGGGAGTCGATCCGCGAGCGCTCGGCCGCCGTCCGCAAGGCCCAGGCGCAGGCTGCGGTGCGGGAGGGGACCGGTCAGGCCCTGGCCAAGCTGGTGGAGGAGGAGATCCCCGAGGCGCTGGTCTCCCACGAGATGAACCACCGTGCCCAGGAGCTGGCGATGCGGCTCCAGGCCCAGGGCATCACCGCGGAGCAGTGGCTGGCCATCACCGGCAAGACCTCCGCCGACCTCACCGCGGAGCTGCGGGAGGCGGCCGAGGTGTCGGCCAAGGTCGACCTGGCGCTGCGGGCGGTGGCCGACGCCGAGCAGATCGAGTGCACCGACGACGACCTCGACGAGGAGCTGTCCGAGGTCGCGCAGCGGGTCGGAACGCCGGTCGAAAAGGTGCGGGCCGAGTTCGAACGCGGCGGGCAGCTGGCCGCTGTACGCTCCGATGTGCGCAAGCGCAAGGCGCTCGACTGGCTCCTCGAGCGGGTCGAGATCGTCGACGAGGACGGTCACGCCATCGACCGGTCCGACCTCGAGGTCGGCCAGGACAGCGACGAGCACGACACCGAGACCGACGAGACCGACGACGCGGTCGCCGCCAGCGCCACGACCGGCGACCCCGCCTGAGCCCCAGCCGCCGACGCGCCACACCTATCCGAACGACAGCCCGACCGAGCAGACGACACGGAGTTCTCCCCAGGTGATCAACCCCAACCTCCGGCACCCCGACGTGACCTCCCCGCACCGGGACGTCATCACCAACTACCTGGTGCCCACCGTGGTCGAGCAGACCAACCGGGGCGAGCGGGCCTATGACCTCTACAGCCGCCTGCTCAAGGAGAACATCATCTTCCTGGGCACGCCGATCGACGACACGATCGCCAACCTGATCTGCGCCCAGCTGATCCACCTCGAGTCCGACAACCCGGACAAGGACATCAACATCTACATCAACAGCCCGGGCGGAGACATCACCGCGCTGTTCGCCATCTACGACACGATGCGGTTCATCAAGCCGGACATCAGCACCATCTGCTTCGGGCAGGCCGCGTCGGCGGCGGCGGTGCTGCTGGCGGCGGGGGCGCCCGGCAAGCGGCTGGCGCTGCCCCACACGCGGGTCCTCCTGCACCAGCCCTGGGGCCAGGCCGGCGGCCAGGCCACCGACGTCGAGCTGGCGGCCAGGGAGATCCTGCGCATGCGCTCACTGCTCGACGAGATCCTGGCCCACCACACCGGCCAGCCCGTCGAGCGCATCCACAAGGACACCGAGCGCGACTTCGTCCTCAGCGCGGAGGAAGCCAAGGAGTACGGCATCATCGACGACGTCATCTCGTCGCGGCAGGCAGCAGACATGACCGGGCCCATCACGAGGGCTAGCTAGGACGCACGGGGGAGCGGACCGACGTGGCCAAGTTCGGAGACGGTGGCGAGCTGCTCAAGTGCTCGTTCTGCGGCAAGTCCCAGAAGCAGGTGAAGAAGCTGATCGCCGGGCCCGGCGTCTACATCTGCGACGAGTGCATCGACCTGTGCAACGAGATCATCGAGGAGGAGCTGGCCGAGCCGAGCGAGCTGCGCTTCGACGAGCTGCCCAAGCCTCGTGAGATCTACGAGTTCCTGAACGACTACATCATCGGCCAGGACCACGCGAAGAAGATCCTCTCCGTCGCCGTCTACAACCACTACAAGCGGGTGCAGTACGGGGGCACGCCCTCGGGCGACGTCGAGCTGGCCAAGTCCAACATCATGCTCATCGGGCCCACGGGCTGCGGCAAGACGCTGCTGGCCCAGACCCTGGCCCGCATGCTCAACGTGCCCTTCGCCATCGCCGACGCCACCGCGCTGACCGAGGCCGGCTACGTGGGCGAGGACGTCGAGAACATCCTGCTCAAGCTCATCCAGGCCGCGGACTACGACGTCAAGAAGGCCGAGACCGGCATCATCTACATCGACGAGATCGACAAGATCGCCCGCAAGAGCGAGAACCCGTCGATCACGCGGGACGTGTCCGGCGAGGGCGTGCAGCAGGCCCTGCTCAAGATCCTGGAGGGCACCACCGCCTCGGTGCCGCCGCAGGGGGGCCGCAAGCACCCCCACCAGGAGTTCATCCAGATCGACACCACCAACATCCTCTTCATCTGCGGCGGCGCCTTCGCCGGGCTGGAGAAGATCATCGAGAGCCGCATCGGGCGCACCGGCGTGGGCTTCACTGCCGACGTCACCCGCTACGACGACAAGGACCTGGGCACCCTGCTGGAGCAGGTGCAGCCCGAGGACCTGCTGAAGTTCGGCCTCATCCCCGAGTTCGTGGGCCGGCTCCCCGTCATCGGGGCCGTGTCCAGCCTCGATCACGAGGCGCTGATCCGCATCCTCAACGAGCCCAAGAACGCCCTCATCAAGCAGTACCGGAAGATCTTCGAGTTCGAGGACGTCGAGCTGGAGTTCACCGACGACGCCCTCGAGGCCATCGCCGACCAGGCGCTGCTGCGGGGCACCGGCGCCCGGGGCCTGCGGGCCATCCTGGAAGAGGTGCTACTCAACCTCATGTACGAGCTGCCGAGCCGCAGCGACGTGGGCCAGTGCGTCATCGACCGGGCCGTGGTGCTCGACCGGGTCAACCCGACGCTGGTGCCGCGCACCGAGCGCCAGCAGCAGCGGCCCCGCCGGGCGGCGTCCTGAACTTCACCGACGCCCAGGCGTACCTCGACGCGCACATCAACCTCGAGAAGACGGTCGCCGTCTCGGCCGGCCACCCCGAGGGCCTGTCGCTCGACAGCATGCGCGAGCTGGTGGACGTGCTGGGCAACCCGCAGCGGGACTACCCGGTCATCCACGTCACCGGCACCAACGGCAAGGGCTCGACGGTGCGGATGGCCACCGCTCTCCTCGCCGCCCACCAGCTGTCGGTGGGGGCCTACACCAGCCCGCACCTGGAGCACATCACCGAGCGGATCACCCGCAACCTCGAGCCCATCGACCCCGACGAGTTCGGCGCGGTCATGGGCGAGCTGGCGGCGCTCGAGGACCAGCGCTTCTTCGCGCGGCCGCACCACTTCGACCTGCTGACCGCGGCGGCGTTCTCCTGGTTCAGCCAGGTGGCCGTGGACGTGGCGGTGGTCGAGGTGGGCCTGCTCGGCCGGTGGGACGCCACCAACGTGGCCGACGGCCAGGTGGCGGTGATCACCAACGTGGGCAAGGACCACACCGACGGCACCGGCGACTGGCGCCGGCGGGTGGCGTCCGAGAAGGCCGGCATCATCAAGCCCGGCAGCCACCTGGTGCTGGGCGAGACCGACCCCGCCCTGCGGCCCGTGTTCACGGCCGAGGGCGCGGCCACCACCTGGGTGCGGGACGAGGACTTCGGCGTGGTGGCCGACCGGCAGGCCCTCGGGGGCCATGTGGTCGACCTGCGCACGCCGCACGGCCTGCTGGAAGAGGTGTTCCTGCCGTTCCACGGGGCCCACCAGGCCCAGAACCTGGCGACGGCGGTCGCGTCGGTCGAGGCGTTCTTCGGGCGCCCGCTCGATCCCGACGTCGTGGGCGAGGCGCTGTCCGGCCTGCGCCTGCCGGGCCGGTTCGAGGTGCTGCACCGGGGGCCGCTCGTGGTCCTCGACGGCGCCCACAACCCCGACGGCGCCCGGGCCGCGGGGGTCACCCTGGCCGAGGAGTTCGAGGTGGCGGGCACCCGCCGCTTCGTGCTGGGCATGCTGACCGGGCGGGACCTGGGCGAGATGCTCGACGGCCTCGGCGTCGGTGCCGGTGACCAGGTGATCGCCACCGCCCCGGGCACTCCCCGCGCCGCCGCGCCCGCGGATGTGGCCAAGCTGGCCGCGGACCGGGGCGCGGCGACCGAGGTGATCCCGGACGTGGCCGAGGCGGTGGCCGCCGCCTGGCGCATGGCCGAGGCCGCGGGGGAGGGCGACATGGTCCTGGTGTCGGGGTCGCTCTACACCGTTGGGGACGCCCGCACCGCGTGCCGGGCCCTCGGGCTGGTCAGCTGACGCAGGCTGCGCCTAGCTTCACCGACTGTGAAGAACCGCACCTTCGTGATGTGCAAGCCGGACGCGGTCGAGCGCGGCCTGGTGGGCGAGATCATCGCCCGCCTGGAGCGCAAGGGCCTGACCCTAGTGGCCGCCGAGCTGCGCCAGGTGTCCCTGGATCATGCCCAGGAGCACTACGACGAGCACCGCGACAAGCCCTTCTTCGGTGACCTGGTCGACTTCCTGACCCGCTCGCCGGTCCTGGCCATGGTGGTCGAGGGGCCCGACGAGAACACCTACCTCCTCGTGCGGAAGGTGGTGGGCGCCACCAAGGTGACCGATGCGGAGCCCGGGACCATCCGGGGTGACTTCGCCACCATCACCACCGAGAACCTGGTCCACGCCAGCGACGGCCACGAGTCGGCCGCCCGCGAGATCGCCCTCTGGTTCCCGGGCCTCGGCTCAAAACCGTAACCGGAGGGTCGCTCTCGGGACCCTGGCGGTTCGTTAACCTACGGCAGTCCCTCGCAAACCGCGGCGCAAGAAGCCAGAGCATGCCCGACAACTTCTTCTCCTCCCTGACGGGTCGGGACATGGCCGTCGATCTCGGCACTGCCAACACCGTCATCTACGTGCGTGGCAAGGGCATCGTCCTCAACGAGCCCTCCGTCATCGCCATCAACGTGCGCGACGGCAAGCCCGTGGCCGTCGGCATCGACGCCAAACGGATGATCGGCCGCACCCCCAGCCACATCGAGGCCATCCGCCCGCTGAAGGACGGCGTCATCGCGGACTTCGAGATCTGCGAGAAGATGCTCAGCTACTTCATACGCAAGGCCCACAACCGGCGTTGGGGCAAGCCCCGCATGGTGATCTGCGTGCCCTCGGGCATCACCGGCGTCGAGCAGCAGGCCGTGCGCGAGGCCGCCGAGTACGCCGGCGCCCGCAAACCGGCCTACATCATCGAGGAGCCCATGGCGGCGGCCATCGGCGCCGGGCTGCCGGTCCAGGAGCCGGCGGGCAACATGATCGTCGACGTCGGTGGGGGCACCACCGAGGTGGCCATCATCTCGCTCGGCGGCATCGTCACCAGCCAGTCGGTGCGGGTGGCCGGCGACGAGCTGGACGAGGCCATCGTCAACTTCGTGAAGAAGGAGTACGGCCTGGCGATCGGGCAGCGCACGGCCGAGGAGGTCAAGATCGCCCTGGGCTCGGCGTGGCCCCTGCTGGAGGAGCTGGACGCCGAGATCCGGGGCCGCGACCTCATGACCGGCCTGCCCAAGACGATCGTGACCACCACCGACGAAGTGCGCGAGGCGATGGAGGAGCCGGTGTCGGCCATCGTCGACGCGGTGAAGGTCACGCTCGACAAGACGCCGCCCGAGCTGGCGGCCGACGTCATGGACAAGGGCATCTACCTGGCCGGTGGGGGGGCACTGCTCAACGGTCTCGACGCCCGTCTGCATCACGAGACGGGCATGCCCGTGGTCGTGGCCCCCAACCCACTGCACGCGGTGGCGGTGGG
>Ga0209382_10003031_pt1 | contig 23675 bp, 20 predicted proteins | sample SoiMetdeltSBSDD5_FD_187599 | JGI IMG/M metagenome (GOLD analysis project Ga0209382, IMG submission 187599) | Bulk soil microbial communities from a Populus tree surrounding site in Tennessee, USA - Soil MetaG P. deltoides SBSDD5 (SPAdes) (version 2) | ecosystem: Environmental > Terrestrial >...
CGCCTGATATTTAAGTGTCGCGCAAACGACGACGCCACGAACCTTGTGGACCGCTTCGACGATCCGTGTATCCGTGATTGGCCGCGTAACGAAATCGACCCACCCCGTGTTCTCGATCTCGGTGAGCGCGCGCTGATGTCGGCGGTGTTCGCTGAGATTCAGATCGCCTTCGCTGAATTCCACGTCGAACTCGCTTTCGAACGCTTCCGCCAGGTTGCGTCTGACGAGATTCAGCTCGGGCGAGCGGCCGAGGACCTGCTTCAAGCCCGTCATACGCGAACCGAGCGCCGCGATCCTGCCATCGAGCTCACCCCGCCCCGGAACGTCGACACCTCCGATAATCGACATACTGGGCAGGCGTAACGCGCAAGCGGTGCGCTCCAGATCGGGGTCGATCAGGAGCAGCGACTGAAACAGCACGCCTCCGCCTTCCGCGGCAGAGGCGAGCATGCAGATCACACGTCCGTCCACTTCGATTTCATTCCTGGCCCGGTAGCGCGCGTCGATGCCGAGCGCGGAAAGCGCAGTTGCAGCGGCGTGGCCTATGCGCCGGGCGAGCGTTTCCATGCTGACCGTGCCGGTTTCGCGCCGATGCAGGTACAGCTCCCAGCCGAGCTGCCGCTCGTCTGCGAGCCACGCGAGTCCGCCCGTGATGCGGCGCTGGACCGGCAGCTTCTGGGCCGCGCAATAAGCGACGTTCAGCTCTTCGTCCGCGCTATGCCGCGACGCCAGAAGCACGCTCCGGGCAAACCGCAGAAATCTGAGCGTGCTCGGACTCTCGTCGGCGTGGCGAGCTTCCAGCAGCGCGCGGTTGAGCGCAATGTTCCGCGCAGCGGAAGCGAGTCCGGTATCGAGCAGGCGCCAGTTTTCTAGCATGGCGCGCCGGATCGCCTACCGCCGCACGGGCTCATTTCTTCTGCATGAAGAACACGAACTCGTCGCGCGCAGTATTGGACGCGACCAGCGCGTTCCCCGTCTGTTTGCAGAACGCTTCGAAGTCCTTGACGGCGCCGGGGTCGGTGGCGGTGATCTTCAGCACCTGTCCTGATGCCATGTCGCTCAGGGCTTTCTTGGTGCGCAGTATGGGCAGCGGGCAGTTCAGGCCGCGCGCGTCGAGCTCTTTGTCAAACTGCATACGGTGCCTCGAAGGCGATCGATGTTGCCGCGATTATAAGCGGCAAGCGGAGGAACCTAGCGGCGCTGCTCTTTGCGCTGGGCCTCGTCCAGCTTTCGCAGCTCGCGCAGGCGCGCCTCCGTTGCGGAGAGCTGGTAGAAATCGCCGTCCCCGCTTTTCAGTGCGATCTGCATCTGCTCAACCGCCCCGCGGACGTTGCCCATGCGGGCATACGCTTCACCCGTTGCACGATGCTGGGCGAGTCGCTTGCCCTGAAGGGCGTAAGCGCGGGCCTGGAGCAGGTAAAGCTTAGCGTCGTCGCTCGACTGCTTGAGCCCGATCGCAATGCGTTCCAGCGCGGGCTCGGCCCGGCCGGCTTGCAAGAGCGCCTCCGAGTACTCGTAGGTGATCGCCCGGTGTTGCGGGTACGCGGTTGCGGCGTCCCGGAAGCACGAGATCGCCGCCTCCCTTTCCCCGGCCGCCTGCCGTATGCGACAGCCCAGCGTGTCCACCATTGCGTGCGATCCGGCCGCCCGCCGCAATGCCTCGAATTCCTTCCTGGCGCCCGCGTAGTCCTTCAGCCGCAAAAGACTCGCCGCGAGCCCATAACGGCTCGCCGCTTCGCTGAGGTAACGCCGCTCGGCGAGACTTTGTTCGAAGAACGTGCGGGCTTCCGCGGGTGTATCGGCCTCGGCGCGGAGCTTCGCCCTCACCAGCTGAAAATCAACACTGTCCCGCACCTGGCGGTAAGGCACGCGATCCAGACGATTCTGGATATCGGCAATCCGTTCGTACGTGAGCGGATGGGTGCGCAGATAGGACGACGAAGGCGCTTCGTACGCGCGGGTCGCGCGCTGGAGGCGCTCGAAGAACACCGCGGACGCACGCGCATCGTAGCCCGCCGCTTCCAGGATCTGTAAGCCGACGCGGTCTGCCTCGCGCTCGTGATCGCGGGTGAAATTGAGCAGGTTCTGAATCGCGCCGGCCTGGCCCAGCGTCGCTGCCGCTGTCGAAATATCGGAGTTCGACCGGGAAGCCAGCACGGCCACCGCCAATGCCGCAAGAGAGATGACGGTGCTGTTCTTCTGCTGATCGAGGATCCGCGCGATGTGGCGCTGGGTCACGTGCGCGATCTCATGGGCAATCACGCTCGCCGCCTCCGATTCGCTTTGCGCGGCGAGTATGAGCCCGGTGTTGATGCCGATGAACCCGCCAGGCAGCGCGAATGCGTTGATCTGGCGGTCCTGCATGAAAAAGAACCGGAATTCCTGGCGGCCATCGGTGCCGCGCGATACGAGCTGGTTTCCGAGCGCCTGCAGGTAGTCGGTCGCTTCGGGATCGTCGTAGTAATTACGATCCGCGCGGACCTCGCGCATGATTTCTTCGCCGAGCCGGCGCTCTTCGAGTACGGTGAACGTCGACTGGGAGGCATCCCCGAGATCGGGGAGCCCTTCCGCCAGCACGGTCGGCGCGAGGCCCAGGAACAGCAGGAGAAGGTAACGCCAAAGCATGATGCTATGATAAGTCTGTCTTCACGCAAGTTCCTGATAAATGCGGGCAAAAAAGCTTTCGCACTTCGACCGCGCAGGGCAGGCGGTGATGGTCGATGTCGGCTCCAAGGTCGAGACGCACCGCGTCGCTCGGGCCTCGGGGCGCATCACCATGCTTGCGGACACGCTCCAGCGTATCGCGAACGGCACGGCCAAGAAAGGCGACGTGCTCGGTATCGCCCGTATCGCTTCGATCCAGGCCGCCAAACGCACTTCCGACCTGATCCCGCTCTGTCACCCGCTGGCGCTTACAAAGGTCGCTGTGGACTTCACGCTTATCGAAGAAGGTCCGGCGGTGGAATGCGTCGTGACCGTCGAAACGGTGGGCAGGACCGGTGTCGAGATGGAGGCTTTAACGGCCGTCGCGGCCGGGCTCCTCACCATTTACGACATGTGCAAAGCGGTGGACCGCGGAATGCGCATGGAAGATATCGGGCTGCTGGAAAAAAGCGGGGGCAGATCAGGGCGCTGGACGCGGGGCCCCGAGCCCGTCCGGCTCTAAGCTAATAACCCAGGCTTCATGGACACGGCGCAGGAACTTGGCTAGCATACGCGCGCTAAATGGCCCCGTAATCCACTGAATCTAAAGCGTTCCGAGGTGACACTGGAGCGCCTGACGTCGAGAGGCACCCAAGCATGAATCGCAGGAGAAGAACGCTGCTCGCATGGGCTGGCAGCACAGCCGCGGCGGCCGGTCTGTTACCGCTGCACGCAACGGCCGCGAGCTGGAACAAACAGGGTTTCGAAGCGAAAGCGACCACCGATGCCGTCAAGAACCTGGGGGCCGCAAACTTGATCGAGAGTAAGGATATCGCGATCACGGCTCCGGACATCGCCGAAAACGGTGCGGTGGTCCCTATCGCCGTGACGAGCCGCGTTCCGAACACTCAAAGCATTTCGATCATCGCAGAGAAGAATCCGTTTCCTCTCGCCGCGACATTCGACGTGGCGAACGGCGCGGAACCGTACGCGTCGGTGCGCATCAAGCTGGGGCAGACTTCGCACGTGCGTGCGGTCGTAAAAGCGGCGGACGGCCGGTTCTACACGGCATCGAAGGAAGTCAAGGTGACCGTGGGCGGTTGCGGCTGAAGCCCGCACGGTTGCGAGTACAGGAACGAGGAACATGTCTGAGCCGATGAGAATACGGGCCACGGTCCAGGGCGACGTGGCAGACGTTCGCATCCTGATGCGGCACCCGATGGAAACCGGGCAGCGCAAGGATGCGAAGGGCGAGATCGTGCCCGTGCATTTCATACAGAGCGTCCTGGTCACCCACAACGGTCGCACGGTGCTCGACGCGCAGTGGAGCCAGGCTGTGTCGCGCGACCCGTTCCTCGGCCTGCGCGTGAAGGGCGCGAAACCAGGCGACAAGATCACGGTCACCTGGACGGACAACAAAGGCGACAAGCGCACGGACGAAGCGACGGTCGTCGCGGCTTCCTGAGCCGGCAGCTTGCAAGTAACGAGGAGGATTGCCATGCGCGGGCGCAGCCTCGCACTCGCACTGCTTTTCATTGCGTCGCCGCTCGGCGCGCAGAACTCCGGCGATGGCCTTGCGCTCGGCCGCAGGATGCTCGCCGAGGACAATCCCGGCGAGCTCTGGATAGACCGCGGCAAGCAGCTTTTCCACGAGAAACGCGGTCCGAAAAAAGCGTCCCTCGAGCAGTGCGATTTCGGGCTCGGGCCGGGCAAGCTCGAAGGCGCGGCCGTGCGTCTGCCTCGCTACTTTCCCGATGCCGACAAGGTGCAGGACCTCGAGTCGAGGCTGCTCACCTGCATGGTGGAACTGCAGGGATTCAAGCGCGAGGAACTGGTCAGGACCGCAATCAGTCCGCCGCTGAGCAACGGATCCGATATCGAGGCGCTCGCGCTCTACATCACCTCCAGATCGAACGGCATGAAGGTGAACGTGTCGCTCACCCACCCGAAAGAGCGCGAGATGTACAAGGCGGGCGAGTATCTGTTCCACCGGCGCAGCGGCCAGACGGACTTCGCGTGTGTCACCTGTCACGGGGAACCCGAGAAGCGCATCCGGCTGCAGGACCTCGTCGACATGACCGACAAAAAGCAGATTCAGGAGGTCGCCTCGAGCTGGCCCGCGTATCGCGGCGCGCATTTCGTGGTACGGACCATGCAATGGCGCCTCTACGACTGCTTCTGGCAAATGCGCCTGCCGGAGCTCGGATACGCGTCCGACGTTTCGATCGCACTGACCACCTACCTTCACCGCCAGGGCAACGGTGCAGTGGTTCGAGTACCGGGTTTCAAGCGCTGAGAAGCGGCCTCGCATGAAAAATCACATGAAATGGACACTTGCCTGCGCCGCGGCATCCACGATCTTGGGCTGCGCCACTTATCCGGACCCGGCCAGCACGCGCGAGGCCGCCGAGAAAATGGTAAGCCACGACTTCTCCGCGCCTGCCCCGGGTATGCTCCGGCGTCTCTCCCAGGACAAATCACAGCAGCTCTGCAGCAAGATCGGGGAGACCAAACTTACGCAGGAAGAGGCTGCCGAAGTCGTACAGCTTGCCCGCGCCTCGATCAGGTATCCCGCGTCCGGCAAGCTGATCGGCGACTGGAAGGCCGGCGAGAAGCTCGCGCACGATGGTGCCGGCGACCGCATTCAGCGCGGCCAGCTCGAAACCCGAAAGGGAAACGGCGGGCTCTGCCAGAACTGCCACGCGCTCGCGCCCGGTGAAATCAACGTCGGTAATGTCGGACCGAGCCTGACGGGATATGGCGCGAAACGCGGAAATTCGGAGGAGGTAGCGAAGTTTACGTACGAGAAGATCTATAACGCGTGGACTTACTTCCCCTGCTCCAAGATGCCACGGCTCGGTGCCACGGGCCACCTTACGCCCGAGCAGATCGTGCACCTCGTTGCGTACCTTGTAGACCCGCAGTCGCCACTCAACGGTAAGTAAGACGCTCGCTCACCTCACGCGGCGTCGGCCATGACGCGCAGAGAATTCCTCGAAGCGCTGGCGGTAGCCGTTACGGCCGGCTTTCCGGTGCATGCTGCCGAACGTGCGGCCACGCAAAGCGCCGAGTCGCTCTATCGGCTTCCGCCTGCAGCAGGCAAGGTGACGCTGCTGCATTTCACCGACTGCCATGGGCAGCTATTGCCCGTACACTTCCGCGAGCCCGACACGAACATCGGAGTCGCCGATGCGCGCGGGCGCCCCCCTCACCTCGTGGGCGAGGCGCTGCTCAAACACTTCGGTGTCGCGCCCGGCACAGCGCTCGCGCACGCCTACACGCACATCGACTTCGTTCCGGCCGCGCGCATTTACGGCCGACTCGGCGGCTTCGCGCATTTGAAGACCCTGGTCGAGCACGTACGTGCGCAGCGGCCGCACTCGCTCTTGCTCGATGGCGGCGACAGCTGGCAGGGCTCGGCGACGGCTTTGTGGACGCAGGGCGCAGACATGATCGCCGCGTCGAAGCTGCTCGGCGTCGACATCATGACCGGTCATTGGGAGTTCACGTACGGCGCGCGCCGCGTTCAGCAGGCGGTCGATCGCGATCTGAAGGGAAGCATCGAGTTCCTCGCTCAGAACGTTCGCACGAGCGACTTCGACGATCCCGTTTTCAAGCCTTACACCATGCGCGAGCTGAACGGCATACCCGTCGCGGTGATCGGCCAGGCTTTTCCGTATACACCAATCGCCAACCCGCGGCATTTCGTTCCCGATTGGACCTTCGGCATCCAGGAAGAGCGTCTGCAGCGACTTGTTGACGAAGTGCGCAAGAAAGGCGCGCGGGCCGTGGTGCTGCTCTCGCACAACGGGATGGACGTCGATCTCAAGCTCGCCTCACGCGTGACCGGGCTCGATGCGATCCTCGGGGGCCATACGCACGACGCCGTGCCGCAGCCGGTTCGAGTAAAGAACGCGACGGGCATCACGCTCGTCACGAACGCGGGCTCGAACGGAAAATTTCTGGGGGTTCTCGATCTCGCCGTGGGCGCTCGGGGCGTGACGGATTACGAGTACCGCCTCCTTCCCGTATTTTCGAACGTGCTCGCGCCGGACAACGCAATGGCTGCGCTGATCCGGCAACAGCGCGCCCCGTACGAGCCGAAGCTCAGCGAGACCCTGGCCGTTTCGGAAGCGCTGCTCTATCGCCGCGGCAATTTCACCGGCACGCTGGATCAGGTGATACTCGACGCGCTGCTCGAAGTGAAACAGGCGGAGATCGCGTTCTCGCCCGGCTTTCGCTGGGGGACTACCATCCTTCCCGGCGCTTCGATCACGCTCGAAGACCTGATGAACGCGACCGCAATTACGTACCCTTACGTCACCGTCAATGAAATGACGGGCGCTGCAATGAAGGATGTGCTCGAAGACGTTTGCGACAACCTGTTCAACCCCGATCCGTACTATCAGCAGGGCGGCGACATGGTGCGGATCGGCGGAATGCAGTACGTGTGCAGCCCTCGCGCGAAGATCGGCCAGCGGATTTCCAAGATGACGCTGAAAGGCAAGCCTGTCGATCCACAGCGCAAGTACAAGGTCGCGAGCTGGGCGCCGGTTGCAGAAGGTGCGACGGGCGAGCCGGTGTGGGACGTGGTCTCGCACTATCTGAGAGCCAGGCGCACTATCGCGCCGCCCGCAGTGAACCGGCCGACGTTGTCTGGCGTCGGCGACGATCCCGGCTTCGCCCCGGTGCACTGACGAACACGGAAACGCGGGAAAAGAAAAAGCCCCTCCGCAGAGGGGCTCGTAAGGTGATGCTGGAGAGTCTTAGGCGAATTCTTCACATCGCCTGAGCTGTCGCTTATCCGTGGCGGCATTCGGCCGGAACGTAGCGATACATCGCCGACCCGCCGGTGGCGCACGTCCAGATCACTTTTCCGTCGGTCGTGTTCACCTGTGGCGTCAGAGTGATCGTCACCGCGGTGCCGACCGAGTCGGCAGCGTTGGTGCCCGTCACCGTGATAGCTCCCGTCGTATTGTCGATGGCCGCCGTTTTTACTCTGCCGGTGGCAGAGAGCGAAGCGCCAGCAGCCCTGTCGGTCGTAGCCGGGTTGTTCTGAATGTTCTCGGTAACTGTGTTCTTGGCCGAGGCGGCTGCAAGAACAAGCTCAGACACGCGCGCACGGATCGTGTAGTCCTGGTAAGCCGGCAGCGCGACGGCTGCCAAAATGCCGATGATCGCGACGACGATCATAAGCTCGATCAACGTAAAACCTTTCTGCAGGCGTTTCATACAACCTCCTTTGAATTTGGATGCCATTAGACGTTCCGCGCAGTTCCTTGAGCAACATCCATACCACCGGCTATTGCCGCAGATGGTGTGACGCAGGTCACGGAAATACGCGTTATGCCATTCGAGAGAGGGACCTTCGCGTCACAAAGTGACGCGTTACGTCAGTCGTCGGACCGCGAACGATCCGTGACTGCGCCCTCGGACCCTGGGTATTACGGCACCGCAGCCGCGGGACTTTTGCGCGTTGACCGCCTTCAGCGATCCCGCTCGATTACCGCAAGCATGCGTTCTCTTTCCGCCCGCCATTCGTCCGCATACTCCCAAGCCGAATATTCGGCGAAATAGGGGCCGCCCAGCGTGTAGTGAACGAGCGCCGCGCCGGGATCCGGCGAGTCGTAGCCGACGAGGTGATTCCACCGCCTGGGGAGCTCTCCGATGTCGTCCTCCCGCGCGAGCCATTTGAACTGGTGCAGGTCGAGTCCCGAAGCCGTGCTGACGTACTCGGGCGTGAGCGCGGCACAGCGTGCATTGTTGAAAAGCATCACGCTCGACCAGTTCTTTTTTTCGTATCTGCTTTGTGGCATTCCCAGAAATTTCTGCGTCTCGCGCGGGACGTGCTCGTGTTTGACGACCATGACGGCGTAGCGCTCGTCGCGTAGTTCCCACAGCCGCGCGATATCGTCGCGCATCAGCATGTCGCAATCCATGAACACGGACCATCCCGTGTATGCGCAAAGGTATGGCGTGAGAAAGCGCGAGAAGGAGAACTCGGTCGACTGCAGCGGATGCTTCTCCCGGGTGAAGATGGCGCTCAGCTGCGAGAGCATCAGCGGAGTTATGGATACGGGTTGCGTGGCGCGCCTATGGATACTGTGGGAAAGCACGCTGAAGGCGACGGCTTCACGCGTATCGAAGCCGATGAAAACAGGTATCAAGTGTCGTAACTCGGTCGTGCGGGCGAGCAAGTGTACTACGCTCAGCTGCGCGAAAACTCCGCGCGTGCGGCGACATGCTCCCGCAAAGCTCGCTCGATCGAGGAGATAACCGGGCTCCAGTCTCTCTCCTGCGTCTGCCTGAACAGGCGCGCTGATGGATACCAGGGCATCTGCTCGCCCGCATGGCCATAGCGCCATTCCGGGTTGCTGGGCACCATCACCCACACCGCGCGGCCCAGTGCACCTGCGAGGTGCGCGACGGAGGTGCACACGCTCAGCGTGAGATCGAGCGCAGACACCAAAGCCGCCGTCTCATCGTAATCGGCGATAGCCTCAGGCCAGTGCGGAATCCGTATGCCGTGCTGCTGCGACAGCATATCCAACGCCTGCGGCGCATCAGCCGTGTACTGCAGACTCACGAACTGCACGCCCGGTATTCGCAGGATCGGCAGCCATTCGTCGAGAGGTATCGATCGCGAGGACGCGCGCGTCGCCTGCGTCCCGCCCCGCCAGGATATGCCCACCTTGAAACCCGGGCCCAATGTCGCGAGCCGCGCTCGCCATGCAGCAATGCGCCCGGCGTCTGCCGTGAGGTAACCGCTGCGCTCTGGAAATGCGGCAGTCGAGCGGCGGAAATGCAGGGGCAGGCTGCCGATGGGCACTTCCCAGTCTATCCCTGGAGCACGCACGTGCTCCGGCACGTGCTTGTCCGGCGCGGCTGCGTAAACGACCGAACCGGGAAACGAGTGGGTGAAGAGCGCTTGCAAAGCAGGATTGCATTCGACGGTGAGGCGCGCCCCGGCGAGCATGAGATCCGGCAGGCACGAGGCGAACATGATCTCGTCTCCCAGACCCTGCTCGCCGTACACGAGTAGCGTGCGGCCGGCCGGAGACCTTCCATCCCAGGGCGGGAAGTACTGGGGCCGTGCCCCACGAGCCGGATCGACAAGCCGCGTCTCGTAGTCAGGCCAGCCGCGAGCATAGTCGCCGGTCGTGAGCGAAGCGAGGCTGCGATGAAACCTTGCGAGCGCGTGCTCCGGCTGCGCTGCGAGCGCGCGGTCATACTCCGCGTGCGCTTCGTCGAATCGACCGACGTTCTGGAGAGCGATGCCGCGATTCACATGAGCATCCACGCTGTCCGGGCACATCTCGAGCGATCGCTCGAACGATGTTCGCGCCTCGTGATACCGATGCGCGGCCAGGTTGGCAAGCCCAAGCGAGAACCAGCTGTCGTACCCCTGCGGATGGGTTCGCACTGCCGTCTGCGCGACGTCCACGGCTTCCTCCACTCGTCCGAGCTGCAGCAGGACGCGGACACAGGACTCCAATGCTTCGCCCGCAAGCGGCTCCACCGCGTGCGCGGCACGGTAATGAGGCAGCGCCTCCGCCATGCGCCCGGAGGCGGTCAGAAGCAGCGCGAGCCGCGAGTGTGCCCCCGGCGCCGCATCGTCGACCGATAGGACCTCGCCGTAACAGAGCTTCGCACGCTCGACATCGCCTGCCCTCAGCGACGATTCCGCGCGATCGAGCAGAATCTTTACGCGTCTGTCTCGCCGTTTCTTCGCGCGATCTGCGCGCAGGGCTGTAATGAGTCTCCTCAGGATCATGTCCGGGCGCGCTGAAATGAGCGGTGCGATTGGGTATCATATCCGCGAGGAGGCAAGAGCATGGCGCTGTTTGGGTCGGTATCGAGCAAGGAAGTCGATGCGTTTGCGAAGGCGCTCGCGGACGATCTTGCGAAGCGCTATCCGCCCGCTGCCGATCAGAGCAGCGGCCAGTCTCTCTCGGAGAAACGCCTGTCCGGCATCCTGGAAGAAGTCTGCAACAAGGCGCTCGCGTTCAAGAACGAGCACAAGCTCGGCGTCTACAAGAAAGCCCGCCTCGGCAATACCTTCAGATGGGAGCTGGAAGAGCGCGGCTACAGCAAGATGTTCATCGAAACGGCGACCGAAGGGCTTGTCGTCTATCTTGCCCGAAAGGGCTGAAGCGCCGGTCTAGCGCGGCGGCGGACTGTGATAGCCGGGTATGAGTTGCGGATCGACGTCGTCGATCTGTTCCGGCGGCATGAACTCGCGCGCGTATTTCTCGTACACCTTTTCCCACATGAACACGTCGAACAGGTCAGGATCGATGTGTCCGTTCAGCCTGAACTTGCCGAGAATCGTGAGCGCTTCGCTCAGCGTCTTGCCTTTCTTGTAAGGCCGGTCCCGCGCCGTGAGCGCCTCGAAGATGTCCGCGATCCCCATGCATCGCGCCTGCACCGACATCTGCTCGCGCGCGAGGCCCTTCGGATAGCCCTTGCCGTCCATGCGCTCGTGATGTCCGCCCGCGTATTCGACGACGTTGGACAGGTGCTTGGGCCAGGGCAGGGCCTCGAGCATCTGGATCGTCATGACGATATGGTGATTGATGATCTGACGCTCCTCGGCCGTGAGGGTGCCCGCGCGGATCGTCAGGTTCTCGAGCTCGTTTGCTGACAGGAAGTCCACCTCGGTTCCCGAGCCGTTGCGCCAGCGATACTTCCGGGAAATCTCCTTCACGCGCTCGATGTCCGCATCCTTCATGGACTCGCCGCCGATGTTCACACGATGCAGGAACCTGCGGTCGTCCTCGATCTCGGCGATGCGCCGCTCCCGGGCCGCGCTGTCGTTGGCAAACGCGATCTGCGCGTCGCGCCTGATCACCTCGAAGCGCGTGTCCAGGAGCTCGATGCGATCGAATATCGTCTGCAGCTTCGTTGCCTTGTCGACGACGTGCACGGGTGTGGTGACTTTGCCGCAGTCGTGCAGCAACCCCGCGATCTTGAGCTCGTAGCGATCGCGGTCGGTCATCGAGAAATCCCTGAGCGGACCACGGTCGCACCGATTCACGGCTTCGGCAAGCATCATCGTCAGCGCCGGCACCCGCTCGCAGTGGCCGCCGGTATAGGGCGACTTGTCGTCGATCGCCGCGTTGATGACTTTGATGAAGGACTCGAACAGATTTTCGAGATGGTCGATCAGCAGCCGGTTGGTAAGCGCGATTGCTGCCTGAGAGGCGAGTGAGGCAGCCAACCGCTGGTCGGCTTCCGAGAACGGCTTGACCGCGCCGCTCGCGCGGTCCTTGCAATTTATGAGCTGAAGAACGCCGATGATCTCGTTCTCGTGGTTCTTGATCGGTATCGTGAGGAACGAGCGCGAGCGGTATCCCGTTTTCTCGTCGAACTGTTTCGTTCCGGAGAAATCGAAACCTTCTTCGGTATAGGCGTCGGCGATGTTCACGGCGCAGTCGTGGTGCACCGCATAAGCCGCCACCATGCTGTGCACCGGCCGCCCCTGCTCGTCGAAGAGCTGCACGGGCGGAAATGGGATAGGCACGGTGCTCGTGCCGCCCATTGCAATCCCGAGACTGTCGTTACGCACGATCTCGAACTTGAGCTCGCGCCCCTCCTGCATTCGGTAGAGCGTGCCCCCGTCGGCATTCGTAATGGATTTTGCGGCGACGAGAATCGACTCGAGCAGCTTGTTGATGTCGCGCTCGCTCGAGAGCGCGACACCGATTTCCACGAGCTGGTCGAGCCGCTGCAGCAGGTCGCCCGAATTCGGCGCCCCGAGCGACTGGTCAATCACAGGTTGTGGCACTATTTGATACATACGGCGCGAACCTGCTGGATGTCGGTGATCCCCTGCAGGACTTTTTCGATGCCGTCCTGCTTGAGGGTGCGCATACCGTCTTCGAGTGCCGTACCCAGCATCTGCGTCACACGTGCACGCTCCTGCACCAGTGTCTTGATGCGATCCGTGCCGATCAGGAGCTCGTGTAAGGCAACACGGCCCTTGTAGCCTGTCTCCGTGCAGCTTTCGCAACCTTTCGCGGTGTGGAGCGTGATCGCGCCGCTCGAGCCGAACTCCTTCTTCCAGAGCGCCCGCAGCTTCTCGCGCTCGCCGGCCGGGTCGTTCTGCCATTGCGGCGTCGCGAGCAGCTCCTGTGAATACTCGTCGAGCAGCAGGTCGATTTCGTGCTCCGTCGCGACGTGCGCCTGCTTGCACGTGCAGAGCCGCTTGGCGAGCCGCTGCGCGAGGATGCCGAGCAGCGCGTCCGCGAAATTGAACGGGTCCATGCCCATGTCGAGCAGACGCACGATCGACTCCGGCGCACTGTTCGTGTGCAACGTGGCGAACACGAGATGCCCCGTAAGAGACGCTTCGATGCCGATCGAGACGGTTTCCTTGTCGCGCATCTCGCCGACCATGATCACGTCCGGATCCGCCCGCAGGAACGCTTTCATCACGACGGCGAAGTCGAGACCCGCTTTGCGATTCACCTGGACCTGGCGCAGGCCTTTCTGGGTGATCTCGACCGGATCTTCGGCGGTCCAGATCTTCATGTCGGCCGTGTTGAGGTAGCCGAGCAGAGAATGAAGCGTGGTCGTCTTACCCGAACCGGTAGGCCCGCAGACGAAGAAAAGACCGTACGGCTTTTCGATGGTGCTCCGGCAGCGCGCCAGATTGCGCGGCGACATCGCGAGCTTCTCCATCGGCATGGGCTCGCCGCCAGGCAATATCCGCATCACGATGTCCTCGACGCTGCCCGCGGTCGGTATTGTCGCGACGCGCAGCTCGATGTCGAGGGGGCCGAACTTCTTGAATTTGATCTTCCCGTCCTGCGGCTTGCGGCGCTCGGAAATATCGAGATCGCACATGATCTTGATCCGCGCCGCCAGGGCACTCCGATAGCTCCCAGGAATCGAGATGTAAGGTACGAGCGAGCCGTCGCGGCGGAACCGGACTTCCGTCTTGCCTTTCCCCGGATAAGGTTCTATGTGGATGTCCGACGCGCCCTGTTTGTAAGCGTCGATGATGATCTTGTTCACGAGCTTCACGAGCTCGTTGTCGCTCGCGGCCGAAGCGATGTCTTCGGGTCCGGTTTCCTCGTCGTCGTCCAGCGTGCCGAGCAGGTCGCCGATATCGCCAAGGTTGTCTTCCATTGCGCCGGCACCGAACATCTGCTCGAGCGTGGCGGCGAATTCGCGAGTCGTGGTGACCGTGTAGACGATCTTGCTCTTCGGGTAGACGTTGACCACCATCCGGACGGCCTTCGTCTGCTCGGGATCCAGCGTCATGATCACGAGGCCTTCCGGCTCGTCGCCCAGCGGCAGCCACTGGTTCGCCTCGCAGAACTCCCGACTCATGTTCCTGAGCAGGTCGCCCGGACGGACGCGGTCGGCTTTGTGCGGCACGTACGGCACGCCGAAATACACCGAGAGCGCCGCGCCGATGTCCGACACTTTCACGCGGAACTCTTCTATCAGGACAGTCTCGAGATCCAGGTTCTTGCGGCGCGCCGAGCGCTGGGCAAGCTCGAGCTCGTCCGACGAGAGCGCCGCATTCGACACGAGCGCCTCGTACTTGCTCCGGAGCGGCATGATCGTGGGCATCTGGCGCTGCTGCAGCACGTTTGCCAGGGCCTCTGCCACTTGCGTGATGCCGTCTTCCATCAAGGCCGGAAAGGGTTTGCCGCTGCGGGAATTGATGATCTGGATGACACCCACGAGCTCGCGGTTCCTGCCGTCGAGTATGGGCGCGACGAGCATCTGATGCGTCCGGTAGCGCGTCTTCAGGTCTACCGCTTTCAGGAATGTGAGCTGCGCGCCATGGGCCTTGAGCTCCGCGGGGTCGTACACGTCGCGGATGTTCACCACGCGCTTGTGCATGGCCACATAGCCTGCGATCGACTGTTCGTTGATCGGCAGCTTGATGTCCTTGAACGACGCGAGGCCGATCTTGAGCTTGGAGACGATGGACGTCTTGTCCTCGCTCGTCATGTATATCGTGAGCCGGTCAGCCTCGAACACGTCGCAAAGCGCCTGCGACACCTCGCCCATGATCTCGTCCAGGCTGGACGTCGCCTGGATCTTCTTGGTCGCAGCCTGAAGCCTCTGTTCGAAGCCGAAGCGATCGCCGAACCCGTCTTCCTTCAGCACCGCGCCCGGAAGTGCACTCTTCATGTGCACCTCCCGCGCGGGGCGATCAGGCATCGAGTTGTCGTGGCGTGGCTCATCACATCTCGAACATCTGGTTGTTCCTGAGCATCTGCGCACGCCGCTCGGTCAGTCTGGAGGCGATTTCCTCCATGATGAGCTCAGCCTCGCGCGGCTTGAGATGCGTGATATAGATATCCGGAGAGCCTTTGAGCTTCGCGAGCTCTTCGGCGAGAAGCGTCGGGCACAGATGCTTCGACGCCACGGCGAGCTCGCGCTCGCGGTCCGAGAGTGCCGTCTCGATGATCAGGTAGCGAAGGTTTCGTATCCGGTTGACGTACGGCCAGAGCGCGTCATTCGTGGTGGTATCGCCCGTGAAGACGAGACTCGCTCTGCCCGAATCGAGCTGAAAACCGACTGCGGGAACGACGTGATTGGCGGGTAATGCGGTGATGCTGCGGCCGCCGAGCGTCACGGGCACACCGACCTCGATCTCCTCGTACCTGAGCACTGGATTCTTCGAATCGGGGATCAGCGAAAAATCGGGCCAGAGCTTCCAGTTGAAGAGGTGCTCGCGCAGAATGCTCAGCGTCTCCCGGGTCGCATGAATCGTGATCGGCTTGTCCCGCATGCCCCCCACCGTATCGGCGAGGAACGGGATCGACGTCACGTGATCCATGTGCGAGTGGGTGACGAAGACGTGATCGATCAGCGTCAGCTCTGCCACCGAGAGGTCGCCCACGCCCGTACCGGCATCGATCAGCGTATCGCTGTCGAGCAGCATGGATGTCGTCCGCAGGTCGCCGCCGATACCTCCACTGCAGCCGAGTATTCTGAGCTTCATGGCTGGCTGGCCTGGAACAGCGCGCCTGACCCAGGCGCGGGTGTACAGGCATGCATAATATCAGCCCGATAGGGGGCCAGCGGTTCGCCAGCGGCAGCCGCTCGAGCAGCGTCGTTCTTCAGCATGGTCGTCCACGCGTACGCCAAAATATTCACGACTGCGCCGTTCACCCGGTCAAAAAAGCTGATCCATAGCCCAAAGCAGCGGCTTTGCGCTCAAAATGGCGTAGTAAACCCTTCCACCCCGATCAAAAGCACGGTCATTTCTCGCGGTTCGCCTTCGTTAATGCTCTTTACGGCTCGCGGCCGGATTTCATCCAGACCGGCATATGCGCCGTTTCACCTGCAGCTCACGTTCCGGCGTCATTGGGAGCGCGCCGCGCCCTCCGGGTGTGAACAGCATCACGGTTGCCGCGCAGCCGGCGTTACGTGCCGGCCTGCCGGGCGACGTTCACTACGCGAGCGAGTATCAGGGAGACGTTGTCGTGGCCGCCGGCTTCGTTGGCTAGCTCGACGAGGTGCCCGGCGGCCAACCTCACGTCGGTTCCCGAGGCGAGCAACGTCTGCCTGATCTCGTCGTCAGTCATCATGTCCGTAAGCCCATCCGAGCAGAGAAGGTAAAGATCATCGCGGCGGATTGCTATCGTCCGAATATCCGCCTCGACATGGGGATCGATACCGACGGCACGCGTCAGGACGTTGCGGTTGACTGCGTGGCGGGCCTGCTCCGCCGTTATGGCGCCGCAGTCGAGCTGCTCCTGCACGATGGAGTGGTCGCGTGTCAGCCGCTCGAGCTTACCGTCGCGCAGCAGATACAGACGCGAATCGCCGACGTGGCCGTAAGTCACACCGGCTTCATGCCAAAGCACCAGGACGAGCGTGGTTCCCATGCCCCGGTACCGCGGGCTCGTCCCCGCCGCCGCGAGCACGGCGGAGTTCGCGGCTGCAACAGCCGCAGACACCAGTGTCTCGGCGCGCGGGACGTCCACGCCTTCGCGCAGCGAAGCGTCAGATCTGAAGCCCACGCTGACCAGGTCGGTCGCGATGCGGCTTGCGACTTCGCCGGCATTGTGGCCGCCCATGCCGTCCGCCAACACTGCAAAGCCGAACTCGGCGTCGCCTACGACGCTGTCTTCGTTCTGCGAGCGCACCTGCCCCGGATCGCTTGCACACGCGATGTCGATGACCGGCATTGCGAGGCGCGGCATGGCAGCCCACTCAGGTCAGGTACCGAGCACTACACCCGTGGAAAGGCCGTTCTGCTGCGCGAATTCACCGCCGGAGACTTTCTTGCCGTCGGCACCGCGCGCGCGCAGCACTTCGATCGCGCCGCCCTGCGCCGTCACGCGGAAGCTCGTTTCGGTCACGGCCGATATCTCGCCGATCTTGCCGGCGACATCCGCAAAACGGCGATACGGATGCTTACGCGCGTCGAAGATCTGAATCTTCTTGCCTTCGAGCGTCGTCCAGGCACCCGGCGCCGGATTGCAGCCCCGGATGATGTTGTAGATGAAGTCGACGTGGTGCGCCCAGTGGATGCGAGCTTCGGCGTCTCTGCACCAGCCCTCGTACGACGCCTGCGACTCGTCCTGCACGCGCTCGGTGTGTTTTCCGGCGATCACCAGATCCGCGGCCTCGACCATCGCGCTCACACCCGTGGGGAAGAGCCGGTTGAAATAGATGTCCCCGAGCGTTTCGTCGGGACCGATCTCGCATTCCTTCTGCAGGATCACGGGACCTTCGTCGAGTCCTTCGTTGGGGCGGAAGATCGTCAGGCCCGTGCGCGTATCGCCGCGAATAATCGGCCAGTTGATCGACGAAGGTCCACGATACTTCGGGAGCAGCGAGGGATGGTACTGGATCGTCCCGAACTTCGGGATATGCGTAAAGCTGTCCGGCGCGAACTGAAGCACATAAGCCATGATGCCGAGGTCGACGTTGAGCGATCTCAGTGCCGCGTGGGCATCGTCGCCGCGCAGCGATTTGAACTGATGCACCTTCAGACCGCGCTCCTCGGCAGCCGCGCGCAGCGGGTCCGCTTTGGCGCCAGGTTTCTCGGGAGCGCAGAACACCGCAGCAACCTCGTCGCCGCGCTTCAAAAATGCTTCGAGCACCGCTTTGCCAAAATCTTGTTGCCCTATTATCGCTATTCTCATTTCAATTCCTCACAACAAGATTTCAGTGGAGACTCACTTTTTCGCCAGCAAAAAGTTATGTCGTAACTAAAGTCCTGCCGGCCTAATTTTGCGTTTCTGAAAAAGTTACGTCGTCACCAAATCTTGTTGCCCAATCACCACGGTTTTCATTGTTTAGCAAGGCGCCGCGTCAGGCCGCCTTTTTCGGCGCCGCACTGAACGCACCGGCGTTCTTCAGTTTCGAGACCTGCTCGTCGGAATAGCCGAGCACCTCCTTCAGAACCTCGTCCGTATGCTCGCCGAGTGTCGGAGACCGCTTGATCGTCGCAGGCGACGCTGAAAGTTTGATCGGCATGCCAACATTCCACCAGTTGCCGCGCTGCGGATGGTCGAGCTCGACCCACATGTCGCGTCCGCGCACGTGCTCGTCGTTCGCGAGATCCTCTGTCGACATGATCGGGCCGCAAGGCACGTCGAGGGGATTGAGGATCTCCATCAGCTCGCGCTTGGTGTAGTTCTCGGCAAACTTGTTGATGAGGGTCCACATGAGCTGCTGATTCTTGCGGCGCTCGCCGATCGAGGCAAGCCGCGGGTCATTAGCGAGGTCCTCGACGTGGACCTCCGGCCCGACGCGGCTCGCAAGCTTCGTCCACACTGCTTCCTGCACGACGATATAAAGCCAGTCGTTCGCGCCATGCGGCTTGCAGTGGATCGCGTTTCCGAGCTGCCCGCCGCCGGAATCGTTGCCGGCGCGCGGCACTTCCCCCATCCCCTGATAAGTGGGCACCGAGTATTCCGAAAGCTCGCCGCGCTGAAGCCGCTGATGGTCGCGGAACTTCACGCGGCACAGATTCATGACGCCGTCCATCATCGCGACTTCGACGTACTGGCCCTGCCCCGTGCGTCTCGCCTGATGGAGCGCCGCCAGCAATCCGACCGCGAGATGAAGGCCGGTGCCCGAATCGCCGATCTGTGCACCCGTCACGAAAGGAGGGCCATCCGGCACACCGGTCGTGCTCATCGCTCCGCCCATTGCCTGAGCGACGTTCTCGTACGCCTTGAAATCGGCGTACGGCCCGCTCGAGCCGAAACCTTTGATCGAACCGACGACGATCTTCGGATTGATCTCGTGAATCTTTTCCCACGTGAAACCCAGACGCTCGAGCACGCCCGGACCGAAGTTCTCCATCATGATGTCGCACTTCTTCAGGAGATCGACGAACACCTGCTTGCCTTCCGCGCTCTTCATATTCACCGTGATCGAGCGCTTGTTGCAGTTGAGCATCGTGAAGTACAGGCTGTCCGCGTTCGGCACGTCGCGCAGCTGACCGCGTGTGGCGTCCCCCTGCGGCGGCTCGAACTTGATCACATCCGCGCCCATCCAGGCGAGGAGCTGCGAGCACGTGGGGCCCGCCTGCACGTGGGTCATGTCGAGTATGCGTATGTCTTTGAGTGCTTCCATTCTGATCTCCAGAAATCGCGACTTATTTTTTCTTGGCGCTCGGATTGAGACTCGTGATACGGCCGCTTTCCGTCCCGGCGGTCTCGTCGATGACGGCGTTGATGAGAGTCGGTTTGCGCGAGCGGATCGCTTCCTCCATCGCCTTGCGCAGCTCGGCGGGCGTCGTGGCGTGCACGCCGGCGCCACCGAAGGCTTCCATCAGCTTTTCGTAGCGCGCGCCCTTCACGAAGGCTGTCGGCGCCGGATCCGGCGTTCCGCTCGGATTCACGTCGGTGCCTTTGTAGACGCCGTTGTTGTTGAGGACGACCACGCAGACCGGCAGGTTGTAGCGGCAGATCGTCTCGACTTCCATGCCGGAGAAGCCGAAAGCGCTGTCGCCTTCGACTGCGATCACCTGCTCGCCCGTCAGCACTGCGGCAGCTGCGCAGTAGCCCATGCCGATACCCATCACACCCCACGTGCCGACATCGAGCCGCTTGCGCGGCTTGTACATGTCGACGATGCTGCGGGTGAAGTCGAGCGCGTTTGCGCCTTCGTTCACTAGGATCGCGTCGGGATTCGCCTTGATGATGTCGCGCACGACGTTCAGCGCGCTGTGGAAGTTCATCGGCGTCGGATTCTTCGCCAGCGTCTCGCCCATTTTCGCGATGTTCTTGTTCTTACGCTCCGCGATCGCGTTCAGCCACTCGGCTGGCGGCTTCGGCCACTTCGAGCCCATATCAGCAAGCAGCGCCGAGACGCACGAGCCGATGTCGCCGACGACCGGTGCATCGATCCGCACGTTGCTGTCCGCTTCCTGCGGAGAGATGTCTACCTGGATGAATTTCTGTCCACCCCACGCTTTGGCGTCTTTGCCGCCCCAGGTCTTGCCCTTGCCATGCGAGAGCAGCCAGTTCAGACGCGCGCCGATCAACATAACGACGTCCGCTTCGGGCAGCACATACGACCGCGCGGCGGCAGCGGACTGTTCATGTGTGTCCGGCAGCAGGCCTTTGGCCATCGACATCGGAAGATATGGAATACCGGTCCGCTCGATCAGCGCACGGATGTCCGCGTCGGCCTGCGCATACGCGGCGCCTTTGCCGAGCAGGATGAGCGGACGCTTTGCGCCCTTGAGCAGATCGAGTGCGCGCTGCACTGCCTCGGGGGCGGGAATCTGCCGCGGCGCAGGGTCGATCACCTTGATGAGCGACTCCTTGCCCGCCTCCGCGTCCATCGTCTGCGCGAAGAGCTTCGCCGGCAAGTCGAGATAAACGCCGCCCGGACGACCCGACACCGCGGCGCGAATGGCGCGCGCAATGCCCACGCCGATGTCTTCGGCGTGCAGCACGCGGAACGCGGCTTTGCACAACGGCTTCGCGATCGCAAGCTGGTCCATCTCCTCGTAATCGCCCTGCTGCAGGTCGACGATCTCACGCTCGCTCGAGCCGCTGATGAGGATCATCGGGAAACAGTTCGTCGTCGCATTCGCGAGCGCGGTGAGCCCGTTCAGGAAGCCCGGCGCCGACACTGTGAGGCAGATGCCGGGCTTTTGCGTGAGGAAGCCCGCGATCGCCGCCGCGTTGCCGGCATTCTGCTCATGACGGAAGGAGATCACACGCATGCCTGACGCCTGCGCCATGCGGGTAAGGTCGGTGATCGGAATACCGGGCAGGCCGAAGATCGTGTCGATGCCGTTCAGTTTCAGCGCATCGATGACCAGATGAAAGCCGTCGGTCACTTCCAGTTTGGTGTCGGTCGTCATGTCCATGTCGAAATGCCTCGCGTTCTCGCCGTTAACGAACAAATGTCTTCCGGTATGGATCTGCCATGGCAGGTGAACAGGACCGAATTTACTCGGTTCATGGCAGATCGGGGCCAGCCGAATGTGGCTGTGATTTACGGGGCCTATGATAGGCGTCCTCGTGCGCAGACGCCCTTGACCACGGTCAAGATTCTCATGGCGGTACCGGGCGGGCCGGCATGCCTGTTCGCTGCGGTGCCGCAGGGTGACCAGGGCGATTTTCGCTATACTTTCGACCCGTCGCGGGTGGCCCTTGCGGCGGTCATAAACATGCCTCTGCTTCCACTCCATCCCGATGCCAGGATCATCCGCGTGCAGCTGCGGCAGAATCTTGCCCTGCGGCATCTCACGGCCGCCCAGTGGCAGGAGCTCGAGCCGCTGCTCGAAGTCGAGGATTACGCGAAAGGTGACACGCTCGAGAACCAGGGCGACCACTCGATGGAGCAGTACTTCATCCTCGACGGCATACTGAAACGCGTCGTATCGAACGCGGAAGGCAAGGAGATGATCCTGCGATTCGCGGCCGAAACGGACATCGACACGAGCTATGCCGCGTGGCGTCTGAAGACGGCGATACCGTACTCGATCCGCACCGTCACGAAAGTGCGGGCAGCGAAGCTCTCGATGCAGCAGTGGGTAAGCTTTCTCGAACGGCATCCGGCCATCCGGGGCGAGTTCGACCTGGAGATCATGAAGCTCATGAGTGAAGTGATGGCGCACACGATCACGCTGCACCTGCTCGACGCGAGCGGTCGCGTGCTACGGTTCATGCGCAAGCACCCCGATATCGCTAACCGCCTGCCGAAGAAGGAGCTCGCTTCCTACCTCAATCTGTCGCCCGAAACGCTCTCGCGTCTGAAGCGGCGCGGAAAGATCTGATCGCCTATGTCGATTGGTTCGGTCACTGCGGGACCGCTTTCTCCAGCCCTACTCCGCCTGCCTGAAATCGCAGGTACTCGAGGCGCCACGCACGCTTGAGCGCCTCGGGCACCTCTGCGATGACGTTTACAGTCTCGCGCGCGTCAGCCGTCAGGTCGTACGCGTATTCTTGACCATGTTTAGTGTCGACCCAGTACTTCCAGCGCCGCGAAGGGTCTCTGTGGTCGACTAAACCTGCGGCAGATGCCTCCTGGAAATACGTATAAGCCCGACCATGCTTTTCCTGCAGACCCACGCCTGACCACGTTGGCGGAGCGGATATACCCAGTTCCACGAGTATCGTAGGCGCAACGTCGACCTGCGAAGCCACGACGTCTCCGCGCCACACCGCCGCCGGCTGATAACCGTAAGCGATGAGGAGGAGCGGAATGCGCAGCGCCTCCTCGGTCACGCTTTGTGCATGGGCATAGCGGCCACCTTCGCCGAGCGATTCTCCGTGATCGGCGGTGATAACCACGAGCGCGTCCCGGAGATAGGATTTGCCGCGCAGGATTTCGAGCAGTGCGCCGATCATGGTATCGGACTGCACGACTCCGTTGTCGTAGAAATTGTCCACCAGTGGCGCGCGGCGATTCGCAGGTATGGCATAGGTCGCCGAAGGACGAAACGGAGAGTGTTCCTCGTACCGCTTTCCCAGAACGTGCGTCGACATCAGATGAAACTGGATCATGACGGGCGTGCCGTCCCACGGTGGCAGCTCCGCGGCTTTCTCGAGCACGATACGGTCGTCGTTCATGTAGGCGCCACGCCGCACCGATCCGTCGAAATAATGGTCGACATGACCGTAGAACTGCCTGAGTCCGTAGAAATTCGAATGATCGCCGCCGAGGATCATGTGGATACGGTAACGGTGGAGCCTGAGCACTTCGTGCAGTGAAAAAGGTCTCGCGGAGAACTCGTGAACGTACTTCGAAGTGAGCAGGCTCAGAAGCCCGCACGCCGAAGCGCTGCACGTCGAGCGCATCTCTGCGGGCACGCGCACGAGTCCCGCGGCCGCGATACGATCCAGGTTCGGTGTCGTCCGACGCGAATAGCCGTAGACGCTCATGCGATCCGCCCGTAACGCGTCCACGACGATGAGAACAACGTTCCTGCCGATCACCGAGCCCGCGGAGCGGTAAGCCGCACGGGCCGTGTCTTCCACCGCATCCAGCCGATCAGCACGCATTGGATCGATGGCCACCGTTTGCAACAGGTGCACGGCGCCGGTCGGAAAGAACGTCAAGCTGAGCGGTTCCTTCTGGTGCAGCGGCGGGAAAGCCAGAAACTGATAAATCTCGACAGCGCAAACGATTGCTCCGGCGACCATGATCAGATTGACAAGCCGCGGCGCGGCCGACCGTGCGGTTTGCGTGATCCAGCCAAGTCTGCTCCCGAGTAGCCAGGCCGTCGCAAACACGATCAAGTATGCCGCGACAAGCGCACCGGCCGCCGCGTACATCGGGACTCCCAGCGCATCGGCCAGCGCAGTGGCCTGGCCGGCATAGCTTCGGATCAAGTCCCACGAAATCACTCGGCCCCATGATTCCAGACCAATGATGACCAGCGTGTAATACACCAGCATCGTCGCGATAGCCGTTGCAACGAGCAGCGCCGAAACAGCACGCGCGATAGGTGGCGGTTTGAGGAAAGTCGCGGCCGCGAGGCGCAGGAGTGCGACGCCTAACCAGGCGAAGAGCACGAGCCGTAAATGCGGCAGTATCGCTTCGGGTGCGCCGTGCAAAGAGCGGTTGTAGTAGTAGAA
>Ga0209382_10003032_pt1 | contig 23666 bp, 20 predicted proteins | sample SoiMetdeltSBSDD5_FD_187599 | JGI IMG/M metagenome (GOLD analysis project Ga0209382, IMG submission 187599) | Bulk soil microbial communities from a Populus tree surrounding site in Tennessee, USA - Soil MetaG P. deltoides SBSDD5 (SPAdes) (version 2) | ecosystem: Environmental > Terrestrial >...
GATCGCGACCACGCTGCTCGTGCTCGACATCCACGTGCCGGATCCCACCGAGACCGCGAACCTCGCGGCGGCGCTGGGCGACCAGTGGCCGAGCTACGTGGCCTACGCCGTGTCCTTCCTGACCATCGGGATCATCTGGATCAATCATCACGCGATGATTCGGCGGCTGGCGACCATCGACCACGGAATCCTGACCCTGAACCTCCTGCTCCTCCTTCTCGTCGCCCTCCTCCCCTTCACGACGGCGCTGATGGCGGCCTATCTTCAGGAGTCGAGCGGGGAGCATCTCGCCGCGGCGATCTACAGCGGCTCCTGCCTCTTGATGGGCGCGGCCTTCGCGGCGACGAACCGGCATGCGCTCGTCGTGAGGCCCGACCTGCTCGCAACACCTGTGAGCGACGTCCGCCGCCGCGCGATCCTGAGGCGAGCCGTCGCCGGCGTCGCGCCCTACGCGATCGCAACTGCGCTCGCGCCCGTCACCCCCTACGCGACGCTGGCGATGTGTGCGGCGATCGCGCTCTACTACGCGCTCCCGTTCGCCACGGATGACGATGCGATCGCGGCTCGGACCTAGCGCTCGGCGAGCGTCGCGACGACTGCTTCGTAGACACCGTCGCCGCTACTCCCCTCGGTGACGGTCACGTTGCGTCGCCCGGCGATCGCCTCACGCAGGCCCGGATCGCGCTCGGGGCCGTTGGCGACGACGAACATCCTGCCGACGAACTCGCACGCGTCGAGATCCTCGAGCGAGTCGCCGACGGCGATGCACTCCTCCGGCGAGTAGTCCCGGGCTCGCATGTGGAACCCGACCGCCTTCGCCTTGCTGGCTCCGCCCGGGACGAGGTGGTAGGCGTGGGCGACCTCGTTCAATCCCTCTACCGGAGTTGTGATTGCGCCGTTGTCGAGGAAGCGCAGGTCCCCATGGCCGCGCTCTACCAGGAGCCGGTTGGCCGCCGGAACGTCCACCTTGCCCCGGAAGAGATGCGAGAGCTTGCGGTCGTGGTGCCAGGGGTGGTGCCACTCGAGGCGCCCGGGGAAGCGCTCGAAGAGCATGTCGGGAATGCCGGCGACGACCATCTTCTCCGCGGGCGTACCGCCGGCGTCCGGAACCCAGTCGCCGGTGAGAAGGGTTCGCTCCCCGTCGATGAAGACCGCGCAGCCCGCCTCGTATATGTACGAGGTCTGGCCCAGGAGTCGCGCATCGGCCATCACCTGGGCCTCGCGACGGCCGGACATGATCACGACCTCGACGCCCGCCCGGTGGCAGGCCTCGAGCATCCGGGACTGGCGAGTCGAGAAGTTGCCCTCCCAGTCGCGAAACAACGAGCCGTGGCGGCCAAGCAGGGTCCCGTCGAGGTCGGTGTAGACGCAGCGAAGCGGCACGGTCGGGCACCGTATATGGAGGCGCGAAGCATCCGCCGCCGGACTAACGTAGGTCTCGATGACCCGCTGGCGCCTCTCCGACCGCGTGCTCGAGTTTCCGCCACCGCTGGCGGCCGGAATCGTGAACGTCACGGACGATTCGTTCTTCGAGGGCGCGCGCAGCGGGACGCCCGAGCGGGCGATCGAGGACGGCATCGCGCTGGTCGAGGCCGGGTTCGACCTGCTGGATGTCGGCGCGGTTCCGGCCCGCGCGGGCGACCCAGTCGCGCCCGACGATGAGGCGGCGCGGCTCGTTCCAACGCTCGAGGGACTGGCTCAGCGCGTCGACGTCCCGGTCAGCGCCGACACGTTCCAGGCCGAGGTCGCAGCGCGCGCTCTCGACGCCGGCGCGGTGGCGATCAACGACATCTCGGGCGGAGCCGAGCCCGAGATCCTGGAGTTGGTGGGCCAGCGCGGCTGCGGTTACGTCCTCATGCACATCGAGGGGCCGCCGCGGTCGAATCGCGAGCCGGTGACTCACGATGATCCGGTCGCGTACCTCATCGGCTGGTTCGCAGAGCGCCTCGAGTCGGCTCTCGCTCGCGGGGTGCACGAGGATCAGATCGCGCTCGATCCAGGCTTCGACTTCGATCTGAGCGTTCGGGACAACACGCTGATCCTCGCCGGCCTCGGCGAGTTGCGGCGGCTCGGGCGCCCCCTTTTCGTCGCTCTGTCCAGGAAGGACTTCCTCGGCGCTCTTCTCGCAGGCTCCTGGGAGGAGCGCGACCCGGCCGTGGAGCGGGAGTGGGCGACCGCGGCGGCCACGGCGCTGGCCGTCGCCGCCGGCGCGGAGGTGTTGCGGCTTCACGATCGATCCGCGCTCGACGCGCTGCGCGTCGCCGCCGCGATCGCCGATCCCTCCGCCGCGGATGGGGGCGCCGGCAAGCCCGTCGATCCAGCGGTTGGTCGTGCCCACCGGGGCTAGCGCCACGGCCGAGGCGGGGTGGGCCAGGGCCATCGAGCCCGGCCGCGACGACGGACGCCTGGTCGCGGAGAGCCTGGAGCCGGCTCACCCCGCGCGCACCGTCGCGATCCCGCCCGACATCGCTCCGGAGCTGAACGCGGCGCTGCTGGGAAGCGGCATCGCGGCGCTCTATGCCCACCAGCTCGAGGCCCTGGAGGCTGCGCGGGAGGACAACCTCGTGATCACCAGCGGGACCGCCTCCGGGAAATCGCTCTCCTTCAACCTCCCAGTGCTCGACGAGCTCGTCCGTGACGGTCGCCGCCGGGCCCTCTACCTCTACCCCACCAAGGCGCTCGCTCAGGATCAGGCTCGCAAGCTCTCGGACCTTCGCCTCGGGGCCCTTCGGCACGCGATCTACGACGGCGACACCCCCCGCGACGACCGTCCCCAGATCCGCCGCCGCTCGAACCTGATCCTCACGAACCCGGACATGCTCCACATCGGGATCCTGCCCCACCACAAGAGCTGGGGAGACTTCCTCGCGAACCTCGGCTGGGTGGTCGTCGACGAGGCGCATACCTACCGCGGCGTCTTCGGCTCCCACGTCGCGAACGTGCTGCGGCGGCTGCGCAGGATCGCCGCCCGCTACGGGTCCGAGCCGCGCTTCGTGCTCGCCACGGCCACGATCGCGAACCCGGTCGAGCTGGCTGAGGGGCTCGTCGGCCGGCGGTTCCGCCTCGTCGCCTCTGACGGCGCGCCCCGAGCGCCCCGCCGCATCGGGATGTGGAACCCGCCGGTGATCGATCGACGCTCAATGGCTCGACGGTCGGTGCTGTCCGAGGCCGCTGAGCTGCTGGCCGATCTCGTGAGCGAGGGAATGCGCACGATCTGCTTCCTTCGCAGCCGACGCGGCATCGAGCTGATCCAGCGCTTCACGAGGATGCGGCTGGAGGAGCTGGGCCGCCCGCAGCTCGCCGAGAGGGTCGCCCCTTACAGGGCGGGCTACACGCCCCAGCAACGCCGCGAGATCGAGGCGCGGCTGGCAGCGGGGGATCTGCTCGCGGTCGTCGCCACGGACGCCCTCGAGCTGGGAATCGACATCGGCCATCTGGACGCGGCGATCTGCGTCACGTTCCCCGGCACGGTCGCAAGCCTGCGACAGATGTGGGGCCGCGCCGGTCGGCGTAGCGAGGGACTCGCGCTCTACGTCGCGGGGGAGGACGCGCTCGACCAGTTCTTCTGCCGCCACCCCGACGAGTTCCTCGAGCGGCCGGTGGAGGCGGCGATCCTGGACCACGAGAACGACCGGATCCAGACCGCGCACGCGCTCGCGGCCGCCTATGAGCTGCCGCTGTCGGAGTCGGACGCGGACTTCCTGGGCTCGAGGTGGCGCGAGCGAGCGGAGGCCCTGGTCGGGCTGGGCGAGCTGCGAAGGGGCCGAGGCGAGCGCTACCTGCCGCGAGGGCCGCACTTCCCGGCGGCCGACATCTCCCTTCGATCCGCCTCTCCGGACTCCATCGTGATCATCGAGCGTGCCTCGGGCGAGCTCCTGGGCGCAGTGGAGGCGGAGCGCGCGTTCACGACCGTTCATCCCGGCGCCGTCTACCTTCACCTCGGGCGCTCCTACGAGGTCCGCGAGCTCGACATCGAGGCTCGGCGTGCCGCCGTCGACGCTTTCGATGGCGACTGGTACACGCAGCCGAAGAAGGAGACGGAGGTCTTCATCGAGGAGGTCGCCGAGCGGCGGGAGGTCGCGGGGGTTGAGCTGTCCTTCGGCGAGGTCTCCGTGACCGAGCAGGTGATGGCGTTTCAGCGAAAGAGCCTCACCGACCACGAGGTCATCGATCTCGTCGCGCTCGACCTCCCGGAGACCAACTTCCCCACGCAGGCGCTGTGGTACGAGCTCCCGGACGAGCTGGCGGGGCCGCGGTCGCTGCCGCCGGACGTGCAGCTCGGGGCCCTTCACGCCACCGAGCACTCGCAGATCGCGGTACTGCCGCTGCTCGCCATGTGCGACCGGTGGGACATCGGGGGGCTGTCCACGAACGTGCACTTCCAGACCGGGCGCCCGACGATCTTCATCTATGACGGCCATCCAGGCGGGGTGGGGCTGGCTCGCCGCGGGTACGAGGCGTTCGAGCGGCTGCTCGCTGACGCTGCCAAGCTCGTCGGCGAATGCCCGTGCGCCGAGGGCTGCCCGTCGTGCGTCCAGAGCCCCAAGTGCGGGAATTTGAATGAGCCATTGCATAAGCAGGGGGCGCTGGAGCTGATGGCCGGCATGCTGACGCGGGCGCGGACGTAGCTCGGGCTCGCAGGCCGACCTTATGCTTGGCCGCGTGAACCGGCGAGCATCCCACTCCCCACCCGTGGTCGTCTTCGGCACGGGGGGCTCGGGCACCAGGGCGCTCCAGCTGCTGCTCGACTCCGCGGGCTACTTCATGGGCACGAACGTGAACCGGGCCGGCGATGCCCTGGACATCGGCTGGTTCATAAGACGCTGGCTCGACCGCTACCTCGCCAGATCCGAATGGGTGGAGAAGATGTGGCGCGGCGGCCAGGCGGGGAGCTTTCCGCATCCGGCATCGATGGCCGCGGACTTCCGAGCGACGATCGAGGACCACCGGGAGGCCATCGGCAGGCCGAGGGGGAGGTGGGGCTGGAAGGTGCCCCGCACGATCCTGATCTTCCCATTCGTCCACGAGTTCCTTCCAGAGATGAGGGCGATTCACCTCGTCCGCGACGGGCGCGACATGGCCTATTCGGCGAACCAGAACCAGGCGCGACGCTACGCCCCGCGGCTCTTCGACCGGTCGGAGGCGGACTCATCGGCGCCCATCCAGTCGATCGGGTTCTGGGCCCGCGTCAATCTCGCGGCGGCTCGCTACGGCGAGGCAGCCCTGGGCGAGCGCTACCTGCGGCTCCGCTACGAGGAGGTGTGTGCCGACCCGGCCGGGATGGCCGCTGGGCTGGCCGGCTTTCTCGACAGCCCGACCCCGCCGGAAGTGCTGGAGAAGGTGGCGGTGGCGGAGATCCGGCCGTCCTCGTCCATCGGTCGCTGGCGCGAACGCGACGCGCTCGAGATCGCAGAGCTCGAGCAGGCGGGCGGAGATGCGCTGCGAGCATTCGGCTACCTCCGCGCGTAGGGCGGCGGGACCGCTGGTGCCGGCGGCAACCTGCGCTACGATCTTCGCCTTCGGCGGGCGAGAGATCCAGGGGAACGTCGCCCACCTGATCCATGCGGTTACTCGAGCACCACAAGCGGGCCCGCTGCTGCTATGCGCTGGGCGCGATCGCAGCGTCCGGGCTCACCGTTGCCATCGGAGCCGCGACCGCGGCCGGGCCTGCCGGCGCGGCCGCCGCGCGCCCACCGCAGCCGAACATCGTCCTGATCCAGGCCGACGATCAGACCGCGAACCAGTTCACGCCCAGGGTGATGCCGCAGACGACCAGGCTGCTCGCCCGCGGCGGCACGACGTTCAGCGACTACATCGTGACGACGGCGCTGTGCTGTCCCTCGCGCGCGTCGCTCCTGACCGGCCAGTACGCGCACGACCACGGCGTCTTCAACAACAACCGTTCCACCGGGGGCTACCCCGCCCTGATCGACAAGAACAACGTTCTCCCGGTGTGGCTGCGACGAGCCGGCTACAACACGATTCACATCGGCAAGTTCCTGAACAACTATGCGAGCGCGGTGCCCGACCCGGCACAGCCGGCGCCCGGTTGGGACGATTGGCAGTCACTGATCTCCGGTGAGGGGCGCTACTACGACTACAACCTGTCAGACAACGGCGTCCTCGTTCACAAGGGGACCGCGAACCAGGACTACCTCGGTCGGGTGATCACCCGCAAGGCGGTGCGGGCGATCGGCCGCTATGCCCCGTCGCCGAAGCCCTTCTACCTCGAGGTCGACCCCCGCACGCCTCACATCGCGCGGATGAACCGTCCGGGGCGCTGCGGCTCGCTCCGCAACGCCGAGCCCGACCCCAGCGACATGGACGAATTCCGCAACGCGCCGCTGCCGACGCCGCCGTCATTCAACGAGGCGGACATGAGCGACAAGCCGGCGTTCCTGCGGCAGCTGCCACGGCTCTCCGAACTGGATCGCCAGCACGTCCAGGAGCACTGGAGATGCGCGCTGGCGGCGCTGGTCGGCCTCGACCGCAGCGTGGCGACGATCTTCAACGCGGTGAGGCAAGCGGGCGAGCTCAGCCAGACGGTCTTCATCTACATCTCCGACAACGGCCAGTTCTACGGCGAGCACCGGGTCCAACTCGGGAAGGTGCTCCCGTACGAGGAGGCGCTTCACGAGCCGCTCGTGATCCGGGTCCCGAGACGCTACCGACACGGTGCCCCGCGGGTTCCCAGATCGTCGGCGCCGGTGGCGAACATCGACCTGGCGCCGACGATCCTCGCGCTGGCTCACGGGACGCCCTGCCTGGGCCCGGGGGCGAGGAACCCGCGTTGCCGGACGATGGACGGGCGCTCGCTCATGCCCTTGCTGACCGGGTCCGGCAACTGGCCGAGCCAGCGGTCACTCCTACTCGAATACCGATCCCTGAACCCCGCCCGCCATGAGACCTGCATCTTCGACGGGGTCCGCACGCCCCGCACGGTCTACGTCGAGCACTACGCGGTCGCCGATCCCGCGACGGGTGGGTGTCAATCCACTCTTCAGGTCGAACGGTACAACCTCAAGCAGGACCCCTTTGAGCTCCGGAATCAGTGCGTCGCCGGGATCCCCAGCAACTGTCCCACCAGTCCGGAGCAATCGAAGCTCGAGCAGGACCTGCAACGGCTGCGCGACTGCGCCGGCATCCAGGGCCGAGACCAGCAGGTGGACGGGCGGCCGTTCTGCGGATGAGCGGCCTGTCCTCCAGGCGCGCTCGGGTGGCCATCGGCTCGCTGACCGGGATCGTCGCGATCGCCGGTGGGCTGGCGCTTGGCGGGACACACCGCGTCGACCCCGCGGCGGCTGCCGCCCGGCCGGATCAGCCCAACATCGTCCTCATCCAGTCCGACGATCAGACCATCGGCGAGCTCAGCAGGCAGGTCATGCCGACGCTGAAGCGCGATCTCATCAGCCGCGGCACCAAGTTCAACAACTACATGGTGACCACGGGCGAATGCTGTCCCTCGCGCGCGTCGCTCATCACCGGCCAGTACGCGCACAACGACGGGGTCAGCTCGAACCAGGTGGGATACGCGGGCCTGCGGGGGAAGCAGGACGTTCTTCCCGCGTGGCTCAAGAAGAGCGGCTACAGGACGATGCACGTCGGCGCCAAGTACCTGAACGGCTATCGCGAGGAGGAAGGAAAGAAGGTCGCCCCGGGTTGGAGCAACTGGTTCACGGTGCTCTCCCACACCCAGTACTACAACTACCTGCTATCGGACGACGGGCACCGCCAGCGGCGCGGTGATCGCCCCCGCGACTACGTCGGCCGGGTTCTGGGCAAGGAATCGAAGAAGCTGATCCACCGATACGCGCCGCAGCGCCGTCCGTTCTACCTCCAGCTGGATACGCGCGCGCCTCATGTGTCGCGTAAGGACGACCCCTTTGGCCCCTGTGACAAGGAGGCGATCCCGGACAAGCGCGACGAGGGCAAGTTCGACCACGCGCCCCTGCCCCGCCCGCCGTCCTATGACGAGCGGAACATGAGCGACAAGCCGGCGTTCCTGCGGTCCATCCCGCGGATCGGATCCAGGTTCCAGGAGCACCTGACCTCGAAGTGGCGGTGCGCGCTGGCCTCACTGGTGAGCGTGGATCGCAACATCGGCCAGGTCTACAACGCCGTCAAGAAGGAAGGGGAGCTGGGACGCACCGTGTTCGTCTTCATCTCCGACAACGGCCTGTTCTTCGGCGAGCACCGGCTCGTTCAGGGCAAGGTCTTCCCCTACGAGGAGGCCATTCACATGCCCCTCGTCATGAGGGTGCCCGATCGCTACCGCGACGGGGCTCCGCGGGTGCGTCGTTCTGGCGACCTGGTCGCGAACATCGACCTCGCGCCGACGATCCTGGACCTGGCCCACGCACGACCATGCGCCGGCGGAACGTGCCGGACGATGGACGGGCGCTCGCTGATGCCCCTCCTCACCGGCCAGGGTCACTGGCCGCGCGATCGCGCGCTTCTCAACGAGTACCGCGTGGGCGACCTGCCGCGATACTCGACCTGCAAGTTCGCGGCGATCCGCACCCGCAGGGAGATCTACGTCGAGCACTATCGCGTGGTCAATCCGAAGACGGGGGAGTGTCATCAGACGCTCCAGAAGGAGCGCTACGACCTGAAGCGGGACCCGTTCGAGCTCAACAGCCTCTGCTTCGGTGGCGACGCCGACAGCTGCCCGCACGACTCGAAGCAGAACGAGCTCGAGCGCCGGCTCCAACGCCTTCGCGAATGCGCGGGTATCGAGGGGCGGGACAAACCCGTCGGCAACCGGCCGTTCTGCGAATGACCGCGTTCGGCTCTGTTCTCATCTGCTCGATCGGTGGGATTCGGTAGACGGCAGGCACTCGCCCTGGGCGTGGCGGCGCTCGCGCTCGGCTTGGGCGCGTCCCTACCGGCCGGCGCGAGCAGCCCGCCGACCGCGGCGGCCGGTGAGCGGGACGGCCGGCCGAACATCATCGTCATCCAGGCCGACGACCAGACCGCGGCCCAGTTCAACCGCCAGGTGATGCCCAGGACCTTCAACCGCCTCGTCGACAGCGGCACGAGATTCAGCGACTACATCGCGACGACGGCGCTGTGCTGCCCCTCGCGCGCCTCCCTTCTGACCGGGCAGTACCCGCACAACCATGGTGTGTTGGCCAACGGGGGCCCGAACGGCGGCTATCCCGCGCTCATCGACAAGGGGAACGTCCTGCCCGTGTGGTTGCAGCAGGCGGGCTACAACACGATCCACCTCGGCAAGTTCCTGAACAACTATTGGAAGATCGGCAACCCGGCCGAGGTCGCGCCGGGCTGGAACGACTGGCAGACGCTCATCAACAAACACGATGGCTATTACGACTACGGCCTCTCGAGCAACGGGCGGGTCGTCCATTACGGCAATCGCCCGAGCGACTACGTGACCAGCGTGCTCGAGCGAAAGGCGATCAGCGCCCTCAAGGAGTACTCCCCGAAAACAGCACCCTTCTACCTGCAGTTCGACGAGCGCGCTCCGCACGTCGAGCGCAACAGGTCCGGTCCCTGCGGGGGAACGGGGCGCTATGCCGAGCCCGCGCCCGGAGACCAGAACCGGTTCCGCGACGCCGAGCTGCCGCACATTCCCTCGTTCAACGAAAAGGACATGGGGGACAAGCCGGCGTTCATCCGGGGGTCCCCGAGGCTCGACCGGACGGACCAGCATCAGATCACGAAGCACTGGCGGTGCGCCTTGGCGTCGCTCGTCGCGGTGGACCGCAGCGTCGCCCGCGTCTACGACGAGGTCAAGAAGGAAGGGGAGCTGGGACAGACGGTGTTCATCTACATCTCCGACAACGGCCTGTTCTACGGGGAGCACCGGGTGAAGACGGGGAAGGTGCTGCCGTACGAGGAGGCGCTGCGGCAGCCGCTCGCGATCAGGCTTCCCGAGCGATATCGGGACGGCGCCGCCCGCATCCCCGACGTCGGCGCGGCCGTCGGCAACATCGACCTTGCGCCGACGATCCTCAATCTGGCCAAGGCCAACCCATGCCCGCCGACCGGCGCTTGCCGGACGATGGACGGTAGGTCGCTCCTCCCGCTGATGACGAACCAGGGGGAGTGGCCGCAGCGCCGCGCGATGCTGAGCGAGTATCGAGTGCCCGTTCCGCACCGGTACGGCACGTGCGAGTTCGCCGCCATCAGAACGCGGACGACGCTCTACGCCGAGCACTACAGCGTGACCGACCCGAACACACACCAGTGCACGACGCCGCAGCCCCCGGAGGTCGAGCGCTACGACCTGACCAGCGATCCGTACGAGCTCCAGAACCGGTGCTATGGCGGGAACCTCGCCAACTGCCCGATCGGGAAGTCGCAGCAGCGGCTCGAGGCCAAGCTCCAGCGGCTACGCCGCTGTGCGGGCATCGAGGGGAGGGACGAGCAGGTGGACGGCCGCCCCTTCTGCATGTAGCGGTGGCGGTCAGGGCATTGCGGGCAAAGCGGCGGATCCTGGGCGAGAGTTGACGCGGCGGCCGCAGATCGCCGTGATCGGCAGGGGCGCCCCTGACGAGGAGCTCGGCGCCCTCGCCGAGGAGGTGGGTCGAGGCATCGCGGAGCGCGGGGCCGTGCTCGTCTGCGGCGGGATGGGCGGTGTCATGGAAGCAGCGGCCCGTGGCGCGCGCGAGGCCGGCGGTGATGTGATCGGGATCGTTCCAACGGAGGATGTCGCCCCGGCGAATCCCTACGTGACGCATGCGGTCGCGACGGGGATCGGGCACGCCCGCAACCTCGCCGTGGTGGCGTCCGCCGACGCCGTAATCGCGATCGGCGGCGAGTGGGGCACGCTCGCGGAGATCGGCTTCGCGCGGCGCCTCGGTCGCAGCGTCGCTGCCCTTCGGAGCTGGACCGTCAGCGGATCGGGCGACATGAAGGGAGGACCGGGAATCGACGCGGTCGCCGAACCCCAAGCCGCGGTCGAGCTGGCCCTCGAGGCCGCCGGACGCCGGCGGTGAGCGCGGCGGGTCGCAAGGGGCGATGGGGCACCGAGTTCCTCCTCTCGATGCTCAGTACGCGAGCGCGCCGGAGCGCAAGCCCCGGCTGTTGCCTACTAGCCTTAGACGGCCCGGCGAGGTAGCTCAGTTGGTAGAGCACACGACTGAAAATCGTGGTGTCGGCAGTTCGATTCTGCCCCTCGCCATCCAGGCTCGGTACTGAACGACCGCCGACCACGGCTCGCCCTCCGGGCTCGCCTCGCGGTTCGATTTCCGCCCCTCGCTGTCCCATCCTCAAGCGGCAAGCGACCGACCAGTCTGGGGCCAGGGTGGCGGTTGCGAGAAGGCCGGCCGACGGTCATCCCAGGGCAGGCACTCCCGCAACCGCCCCAGGGCCCGGCGCGCTAGGGCAGTGTTTCGCCGTCGTCCCGAGCCTCGTCGGGATGGGGTTCCTCAGGAGGCTTGGGGCCTTGCGCCGGATCGGTCGCGGTCCCGGCGAATTCCGGCGTTGCTTCCTTTTCCGCCGCCCGATGGCGGGCCTCACTCGCCATGTCCTCGAGGCGTTGGGCGATGTTGTTCGCGGTCGCCGCCAACTTGTCGAGGACCTCTGGGGCCTGTCGGTCGATCCCCTCCCGCGCGGACTCCATCAACTCCTCAAGTCGCTTTTGGTATTCCTGAAGGCGCGGAGACTGCTTGTTGCTCTGCTCGGTCATTCTTGCTTCCTCCTTTGACTGCCGTGGCCTGCGTCATCGCAGGTCGCGGCGACTCTGGTCACGCAGCTTCGCCTTCCGCCTCCCGCGCATAGACAAAGTCACGAAAAGAACGATGAGCGCGGCTACGATCGCGACGACGATCACCACCACGCCCGTTCCTACTGCCATAGCCGGCATCAGGGCCAACATGTCGCTCTCCCTTTCCTTCGGTTGCCCACGCATAGCCGTTACCCGCCGTGCTCCCACCTGAGACGGAGCGAGGGGCATCCACAGCCCGCACACCCGTCAATCCGTGTCGACACTCAACGGAACCAGCGATTCCGTGGACCCGCCTCGCGAGGACAGCGGCTAGGCGGATTCCCGCATCAGTTGCCGCTTGATCTGAGTCCGGTTTTGCGCCAGTCGCGCCGAAAGCTCCGGCTTGCGAATGCCATGCAGGTAATCGATGCACCAGTCGAGCTGCTGGAGGGCAGCCTCCGCAGCCTGCCTGTAGCGCTCAGTTTCGTCGTCACGAGCCATTTGGGCCTCTCCTCGGCTTGCTTCCTCACAGAGCGGGTACCCGATCGGGCCCTTTTGATCTCTGGCTCCCCCGGTCGAGCCCGACCACGGCTCGCCCTCCGGGACTCGCCTCGCGGTTCCGCCCCGCGCTGTCCGTTTGACATCGATGCGAACATCTGTTCGTGCGATGTGAGTTCTGCGGCAGCCTGCGGCCACGGTGGTCCTATCCAATCCAGGGGGGAAACCGGAACGCATGCGACGACTGCCGACAGGCCATCGAGGCCGATGACCGGGAAGCGCTGCTTCAGCGGTCGCTTCTCCTCCCGATCCCGCGCACCCTGCCGGACCGGTACGCGCCGCGGTTCCGCGAACAGGCGAAGCGGCTGCACGTCGAATTTTGGGAGCTGCGCGACGGACCGCCGGAAGCCCTTCGCTAAGGCGCCACGCCCCGTCAGCTCCTGGTATCTGAGTGGCTGAGCGCGGCGACGGCGCCGAGCCCGAGATAGATCACGCCGCTCGCCCGGGCGACGCGACGACCCTCCAGCCACGAGCGAACGCGGCCGCCGGCCCCGGCCGCCGCGAGCGCGAAGAGCGAATCGCCGATCGTCGCGATGACGTTGAAGATCAGCCCGAGCACCAGCGTCTGAAGCCAGATGGGGCCCGTCGCCGGATCGATGAACTGCGGCAGGAACGCGAGCAGGAACAGGGCCAGCTTCGGATTCAGCGCTCCCACGATCACCCCATCCAGGTACAGCCGGCGGTGTGAGCGCGTGCGGGCGATTCCAGGCTCGCTGCCGTCGCCGGAACCCAGCAATGCCCGGATCCCGAGGAAGACGAGATATGCGGCGCCCAGGTACTTGACGACGCTGAACGCCTCAGCCGAGGAGGCGACGATCGCGGCGAGCCCCACCGTCGCCGCCAGGACCTGCAGGACGTTTCCGGTCTCCACGCCGAGCGTGGAGATCAGCCCACCCCTTCGACCGTGGACGACCCCCCGGGTGACGATGAAGATGAGCGCCGGCCCGGGCAGCAGCACCAGCCCGGCGCAGGCCAGGGCGAATACATAGATGGTCTCGGGTTTGGGCACGCCAGGACCTTACCGGCGTTTGCCGAGAGTGGAGTTTGGTGCCCCACTGAACACAAAGTCCAATCTCGAATCGCCGAGCGCGGTTTGATGCTGCGGCCTGTGGGGAATTCTTTTCTTCAAGTGGAGGGTCCGCGGAAGCCAACCGATATGGGAGCGCGCTCTTGGTGGGCCGTGCTCAAGCGGACCGTGTCCGAGTTCCGCGCCGACAATCTCACTGATTGGGCTGCCGCGCTCACCTACTACGCCATCCTCTCGATCTTTCCCGCGCTGATCGTCCTCGTTTCGATTTTGGGGCTGGCCGGCGACTCGGCCACCAACGCCATGCTCGACAACATCAACGAGCTGGGTGCCGGCCCGGCCCAGGACATCGTGAGCGGCGCGATCAAGGAGATCGCGGCGAACCAGAGTGCGGCGGGCGTCGCGTTCGTACTCGGCCTGCTCGGCTCGCTGTGGTCGGCCTCGGGATACGTCGGGGCATTCTCACGCGCGTCGAATCAGATCTACGAGATCGAGGAGGGCCGGCCCTTCTGGAAGCTCCGCCCGCTTCAGATAGCCATGACCCTGATCCTGCTGCTCCTCGTCGCAGTGAGCGCGATCGCCGTGGTGATCAGCGGCCCGCTGGCGTCCGAGGTGGGGAAGATCTTCGGCGTCCAGGGGACCGCGGTCACGATCTTCAACATCGCGAAGTGGCCGGTGATCCTGCTGGTCGTGATCGCCATGCTCGCGATCCTCTACTACGGCGCCCCGAACGTCAGACATCCCGGGTTCAGATGGATCACCCCCGGCGGGATCTTCGCGGTGGTCATCTGGATCGTGGCGTCGCTCGGCTTCGCTCTCTACGTGTCCAACTTCAGCTCCTACAACAAGACCTACGGGAGCCTCGCCGGAATCATCGTGTTCCTCGTATGGCTGTGGATCTCGAATTGCGCGGTCTTGCTGGGCGCCGAGATGAACGCCGAGCTCGAGCGCGGTCGCGAGCTCGAGAGCGGCGTGCCCGAGGAGAAGACGATCGCGGTCGAGCCCCGCACCCCGGCCTAGAACCAGCCGAACCGGGCGTAGCCGGAAGGCCGCCTGACATCCCCCATCGACCGCCTGCGGGGAGAGCTGCCACGTCCGCTCCCCTCTCTACTGTGAGCCCGATGAGCGACCAGGCTTCACTTGCCGAACAACCGCCGCTGGCGCCGAGCGTCACGGAGGCCGCCGCGGATGTCAACGGCGACACGGGTGAGCGCGTGTGGATACGCGACCTCGCCGACGGCCAGTCCGTGGCGGGCGTGTTCGGCGTTCGCGAGCGCGAGCTTCGCCAGCGGCGAAACGGCGGCGAGTGGCTTCGCTTGATCGTCTGCGACCGTTCCGGCGCGGTCGAGGCGGTCGCGTGGGATGGCGTCGCCGAGTGCTTCGAGGTCGCCGCGCCCGGATCCGCCGTCCACATCGCGGGGCGCTTCGCGATTCACCCCCAGTATGGGCCCAAGATCACGATCGAGGCGATCCGCGCTCCCGGCGACGGCGAGTTCGACCCCACCGATCTCGCCGAGGGACCGAGCGTTGCGGTCGAGCGGCTGGAGGGGCAGCTCCGCGAGCTCCTAACGACGATCCAAAATCGCCAGCTCGCCGCGCTCCTCGATCGCTTCTTCGCGCCGGACTCTCCCGTGTGGCGGCGGTTCCGCGAGGCACCGGCGGCCAAGTACTACCACCAGGCCTACCGGCACGGACTGCTCGATCACACGGTGTCGGTCGCCGAGGCGGTGAGCGCGGCCGCGGCCGCCTTTCCCGGGGTCGACCGTGACATCGCAATCGCCGGCGCCCTGCTCCACGACATCGGCAAGACGATGGCATACAACGACGACCCGCTCGCGATCGATCTGACCGACGCCGGCCGCCTCCAAGGTGAGATCCCGCTCGGCTACTACCTCGTCCGTCGCGAGGTCGAGCGGATCGAGAGCTTCGATCCCGATCTGGCCCAGGCGATCTTCCACATCGTGCTCTCGCACCACGGAACGCTCGAGAACGGCTCGCCGGTCCTGCCGGCCACTCGGGAAGCGACGCTCGTACACGCCATCGACAATCTCGGCGGCAAGCTCGGGAGCTTCGACCGGATCGAGCGGACGCTGCCGGACGGCGCGACCTGGTCGCGATTCGATCGCGGGCTCGACTCGGCCGCCTACTTCCACTCGCGCGCCGCCTAGCGACCGCCCGAGACGATTTACACCGACAGACGGCGATCCAGCGGGCGCGCCGGCGACGGGCCTTCGCCCGCCGATCGTGTCCCGCAATTTGCGGAGGCGCGCTCCCCTCCCCCCTCGAAGGAGCCAAGGCGAGCCCGTATGCTCCGCAGCGCGATGAACCGGACGTGCTGCTGTCGGCGCCGGGCGGCGCCGACCTAGAACCCATGGCCAAGGACACCGAGAAGCTGATCCGCCAGCTCTCGCTGATCTCGTTCCTCATGGCCACCGGGAGGCCGGTCTCCGCGCTCGAGATCAAGCGTGAGGTCGAGGGATACAGCTCGATGAACGACGACGCCTTCGCGCGTCGCTTCTACGCCGACCGGGCGGAGCTGGAGAGCCTTGGGATCTCCCTGCAGGTCGATAGGCCAGCCGAGGGCTTCTTCGAGGCGGAGCTGTACGCGCTGCCGCCGGAGAACTACTACCTCCCGCCGATCGAGTTCAGCGACGGCGAGCTCGCCGCGCTTCGCACGGCGCTCGTCCTGCTCGACGGCGAGTTCGCCTACGCGGAGCCGCTGCGGCTGGCGCTTCAGCAGGTCTCGTGGGGCCGCCCGAGCCCGCTTTCCGAGGGCGACTCGGCGTCGATCGACGTGAAGCTCGCGCCCTCCGGTGGCGGCCGCGAGCTGTCGCAGCGCCTCGCGAAGATCGAGACGGCGATCTCCCGGCGCAAGACGATCGAGTTCCGCTACTACTCGATGCAGCGCGACGAGGTGTCGGACCGCAAGGTCGATCCGTACCACCTCGTCTTCCGCAACGGTCAGTTCTACTTGATCGCCCACGCGCACGAGCGCGACGACGTTCGTGTCTTTCGCCTGTCGCGCATCCGCGGCAAGGTCTCCTACGCCACCAAGGCCGAGCACGACTTCGCGCCCCGGGCGGACTTCGACCGCCGCGATTATGCGTCGCGCGCCGACTGGCAGATGGGTGAGATCGAGGGGACCGCGAAGGTGTTCCTGCGCGAGCGCATCGCCTGGCTCGTCGAGCGCGACTTCGGCGGTTTTGGCCTTCTCCGCAGGGCGACGAAGAACGACGGCGGACCGGGTCGCGGCTGGATCTTCGAGACCGAGTACGCATCCGGCCGCCTACTCGTCTCCTGGGTGCTCGCCTGGCGCGAGAACGCCCAGCTGCTGGAACCCGAGGACCTCGCGGAGGAGGCCGCCCAGCGTCTTCAGCTACTCCGCAGGCGCCACCGGTCCGGCTTCGACGTCGCGGACACGATCCGCCGGCCGATCGCCGAGGGAAACGGCCGGCCGCGTTCGGCGAACGGACGATCCGAGGCGGTCATTCGCCCCGAGCGCTTTGCGCGGCTCGTCACCCTGGCCGGACTCCTGATCGGCGCTGCGCGCGACGAGACGCCGCTTGCCGTCAAGCGCGTGCTCGAGGAGCTGAACGTCACCCGCGAGGAGCTGAGCGAGGACCTCGACGTACTGAACGTGGTCAACTTCGGCGGGGGCACCTACGTGCTCTACGCGGAGATCGACGGCGACGAGATCCAGGTCGACCCCGACACCTATGGGGACAACTTCGCCCGTCCCGCCCGGCTCTTGCCGCTCGAGGCGAAGGCGCTGGTCGCGGCGATCGACCTGTTCGGCGATCACCTTCCGCAGGCGGGGCTCTCAACGGCGCGCGAGAAGATCGTTCAGGCCCTGGGACACGACCCGTCGCACGAGGGGCTCGAGATCGCGCCGGGTCGGGACGACTCCGAGGTCGTTCGCGCCGTCAACGATGCGATTGAGAAGCGGCGGGTCCTCGAGCTCCACTACTACAAGGAGAACGAGGATGAGTTCATCAAGCGCGAGGTCGAGCCCTATCAGCTGGTAAATGGCCCGGAGGGCTGGTATCTCGGCTGCTACGACCTCGGCCGCGACGACACGCGCCACTTCCGGCTCGACCGAATGAAGGAGGCGCGGGCGACCAAGCGCCCGTTCGAGCCGCGGGAGGGAGTCGAGGAGCGGCTGGCGGAGCAGGAATGGCTGGTCCACGGCGAGGTGGGGACAGCCGGCGTCGCCCGCGTCTGGGTCTCGCCGGAGCGAGCGCGATGGCTGCGCGAGGAGCGCACCGTCACGGACGAGCTCTCCGACGGTGCCGTCGTCGTCGAACTTCCATACGGGTCGACCGACTGGCTCGTGCGCGAGGTTTTGAAAGGCGTCGGGGATCTCGTCGTGCTGGAGCCCGAGGACGCTCGCGACGCCGTGCTGCGGGCGGTCAGCGGCAAGGCCTGACGCCGATCGATACCGCCCCGGGTCACCCCGACATCGCGCGCATAGTCGCGCCGAATCCCGGGCCGATGACGCTCACCGGCACGAACACGTATGTCGTCGGAGAGAGCCCCGCTTACGTGATCGACCCAGGGCCCGAGGACGAGGGCCACGTCGCCGCCGTGCGTGCCGAGGCGGAGCGCCGCGGGGCCCTCGGCGGGATCCTGCTCACCCATTCCCATGACGATCACTCCGCGGCGACCTGGATGCTCGACGCGCCGGTCGTGGAGGAGGGCCCGTTTCAGCGCATCCCAACGCCGGGCCACGCGCAGGACCATGTCTGCTTCGTGCTCGGACGCGTCTGCTTCAGCGGGGACCTGATCCTGGGCGAGGGCTCCACCTTCGTTCCCCCCACCGGGGGCTCGCTGACGGCCTACCTCGATTCGCTGCGACGCATCGCGACGTTGGACCTGGAGCTGATCTGCCCGGGCCACGGGCCCTACGTGGTGGACCCGGCCGCGAAGGTGCGGGGCTACATCGAGCACCGCATGGACCGCGAGCGCAGGCTGGTCGCCGCGCTCGAGCGGGGGGAGCGCTCGCGTGCGCGGCTGCTCGACGATGCCTGGGACGACGTCCCGAACGAGATGCGCCCGGCGGCTGCCCTCGTGATGGAGGCCCACCTCGAGAAGCTCGACGCGGAGGGCCGTCTGCCTGACGACCTTCGGGAGTGAGCTGGCCCTACAGTGCGGGTGTGTTGGTCGAGGAGCGTTCAGCGACGAGTCGCGCGGGTCAGGCGGCGAAACCGCCGCAGTAGATTGAACGCCCGGACGATCGCCAAGCGAGCCGCGCTCGGCGGCGCGGCGTTCTGGGCCTTGGCCGGGACGACCACCGCCGGTCTCTGGTACCAGCTCTTCCGCCGCCCGCTGCCCCGCACGAGGGGGAGGCTCCGGCTCACCGGCATCGACGGGCGGGTCGAGATCTCGCGCGATCGGTGGGGCGTCCCGCATATCCGGGCCGAGACCGCGCACGACCTCTGGTTCGGACAGGGCTTCTGCCAGGGGCAGGACCGCCTCTGGCAGATCGACTTCTACCGGCGCGCCGGGGCCGGCACGCTGTCCGAGATCGCCGGCGGCCAGACGCTGTCAACGGACCGCTTCATGCGGACGCTGGGAGTGAGGCGGGCCGCGGTGGCCGAGGCAGCCGACCTCCACCCCGGGGTCCGGTCGTCGCTGGAGGCCTTCTGCGCCGGCGTGAACGCGGCCGCGGCTGACCGGACGCTGCCGGCGGAGTTCCAGCTCCTGCGCCAGCCATTCGTGCCGTTCACGCCGGCCGACGCGCTCGCGATGACGAAGCTCCTGTCGTTCGGGCTGTCGACGAACTGGGAGCGCGAGCTCCTTCGTGCCGAGATGGCCCGGGAGCTCGGGCCGGAATTGACGGCGCGACTCGACCCCGGGTACCCAGCGGGCCATCCGGTGACGACCACGCCCGGGGCGGGCTGGACCGGCGACGCGCTCGCGCTGTCGGAGCAGATCGCCCGGGTCCGAGATGTCATCGGGCTCCCGGTCGAGGCCACCGGCTCGAACAACTGGGCGGTCAGCGCAGGACGCTCGGCGACCGCCGGGCCGCTGATCGCCGGAGATCCGCACCTCCCCCCGAGCATGCCCGGGATCACCTACCACGTCGGTCTCCACCTCGGCGATCGATTCTGCCGCGGCGCGACGCTTCCCGGCTTGCCCGGCGTCGCGATGGGACAGAACAACGACGTCGTGTGGACGTTCACGAACGTGCTCGCCGACGTGATGGACCTGTTCATCGAGCGCATCAACGGTCCCGACTACGAGTTCAACGGCGAGCGACGACCGCTGGAGGTGATCAAGGAGGAGATCGGGATCCGGGGCCGGGCGAGTCCGGAGACCCTCATCGTCGCTCGCACCCATCATGGACCGATCGTCAACGAGGCTCTGCGAGCGGATGCCTCCGAGCCGCTGGCCCTGCGATTCTCGGCGCTCGATCTGCCCGGCCTGACGCCGGCGAACTTCGGCGTGCTGGATTTCACGAGCGGGCCCGAGCTGGTCGATGAATTGGGGGATCACTGCCATCCGGTGTCGAACCTGATCTGGGCCGACCGCCACGGATCGATCGGCTACAAGACGGTCGGGCGGATCCCGGTCAGGCACGGCGACTGCCCGGACCTCCCGAAGCCCGGCTGGACGGGCGACTACGAGTGGGACGGCTGGGTTCCCTACAAGGACATGCCCCGGTCCGACGACCCCGACCGCGGCTTCCTCGTCACCGCCAACAACCGGGTTGCGCCCGACGACTTCCCGCACCACATCACGAGCGATTACCTCGACGGGTACCGCGCGAGGCGGATCGAGGAGCTGATCCAGGAGCGGGAGGAGCACGACCTCGAGAGCTTCGAAGCGATCCAGACCGACATGCACTCGATCCCGGGGCTGGAGACTGTCCGCCGCCTGGTCCGGCTCCGCCCCCGCGATCAGCGCGAACTGTCCGCCATCGAGCGCCTCCGCTCCTGGGACGGGAGGATGGCGCCCGAGTCCGTCGCGGCAACGATCTACCAGGCGTTCACCCTGCGGCTCGGCAGGGAGGTGGCGCGGGCAGCGATCGGGGACCGCGATCTGGCGGAGCGCTGGCTCGACCGCGCGGACAACGGGTTCATCGCGCACGTGACGTCGCCGTGGCGCTGGCAATCGCATCTGCTCGCGCTCTGGGACGAGGGTGACGACGACCTCGTCGGGCGCCCGTGGGACGACCTGGTCCTCGATGCGCTGCGCGCCGCGATGGACGACCTCGAGACCAGGTTCGGCCCCGATCTGGCGGCGTGGCGGTGGGGGCGCGTCCACCCGCTGCTGTTCCCGCATGCCCTCGGGGCCGCCAACCCGCTGTTCGCCCGGATCTTCAACCGCCGGCTGGAGGTCGGTGGGGCCCAGGAGACCGTCGCCCAGGTCGGCTGGGACCCGAATGACCCCTTCACGGCGATCTGGGCGCCGTGCTGGCGGATGGTCGCCGACGCGACGCGGCCCGAGCACTCACGCTGGCAGGCGTTCACGGGCCAGTCGGGCCACCCTGGCAGCCCGCACTACGACGACCTCCAGGCGGGCTGGATGGAGGGGCGCACCCAGCCGATGGCCGGCGAGGGCCCGTGGCGGACCCTGACGCTCGATCCAGAGTGAGTCGGCGCGGGGAGATCCGGCTCTCCGCGGACGAGCAGCGTGAGCTGATCGCCACCGAGCGCATCGTCGTCGTATCGACCATCGGCCCGCGCGGATGGCCACATTCGATGCCGCTGTGGTACGTGCCGCGCGACGGCGAGGTCTGGATCTACACCTACGCGAGGTCGCAGAAGGTCCGCAATCTGGAGCGCGATCCGCGGGCCACGCTCCTGGTCGAGACCGGCCACGAGTACGGCGAGCTCCGGGGCGTGGAGATCGAGGCCGAGGCGCAGATCCACCGCGAGCATGCGGCCGTGTTCGAGCTGGCGAAGGAGCTCACCGTCCGCTATGCCGATGGCGCGGACGTCGACGAGGCGGCGGCCGAGGCGCTACGGGCTCAGGCGCGAAAGCGCGTGGCGATCCACTTCCAGTCGCGGCGGGTCGCGACCTGGGATCACCGGAAGCTCGGCGGACGGTACTAGCCGCGACCGCGCCGGCTCGCCGCCGCCGCCGCTTTGAGGGCGCCATGGCAGCCCTGCCCTGCCGGCGCCTTTGGCAATGCGGCTCCGAGTAGCCTTCCCGCCGTCATGGAGACCCTGAAGGGCCTGATCCTGTCGGGCGGCGCGGGGACGCGACTGCGCCCGATCACACACACCTCTGCCAAGCAGCTCGTCCCGGTCGCGAACAAGCCAGTGCTCTTCTACGGAATCGAGGCCCTGGTCGAAGCGGGCGTCGAGGAGATCGGCATCATCATCGCTCCGGAGACCGGCGACGAGATCCGAGTTGCCGTGGGGGACGGGTCTCGGTTCGGTGCGCGAGTCACCTACCTCCCACAGGAGGCGCCGCTCGGCCTGGCGCACGCCGTGCTGACGGCGGAGGAGTTCCTCCAGGACGGTGCGTTCGTGATGTACCTCGGCGACAACCTGCTTCGCGACGGCATCACCGACCTGGTGGAATCCTTCCGGGTCTCGGAGCCGGACGCTCTGATCCTCCTGACGCGCGTGCCCGACCCCGAGCACTACGGCGTCGCGCAGCTGAACGGCGAGCAGGTCGTCAGCCTGATCGAGAAGCCCGCCGACCCGCCGACGGACCTCGCGCTGGTCGGCGTGTACATGTTCGGTCCGCTGATCTTCGACGCCGCCAAGGCGATTCAGCCCTCCGGTCGGGGGGAGCTCGAGATCACCGACGCGATCCAGTGGCTGATCGACAACGACAAGTCGGTCGCGAGCCACACGGTCACCGGCTGGTGGAAGGACACCGGGCAGCTCGATGACATGCTCGAGGCGAACCGCCTCGTGCTGGAGGACATCGAGCGCCAGGTGGACGGTGACCTCGTCGACTCCAAGGTCGAGGGCCGCGTGATCGTCCGGGACGGCGCCCGCCTCGAGCGTGCGGTGGTCCGCGGTCCGGCGATCATCGGATCGGGCTCGCGCATCACGGACGCCTACATCGGCCCATATACGTCGATCGACAGGGACGTGACCGTGGAGCGCGCGGAGGTCGAGCACTCCATCCTGCTGTCCGGCTCGAGCGTGACCGACCTGGATTCGCGCATGGAGGCCAGTCTGCTCGGCAAGAACGTCACGCTCTGCCGCGGCGCAACCCTGCCGAAGACCCTCCGGATGATCGTCGGCGACAACGCGGAGATAAGGATCCCGTGAGCCCGCGGGATCCTGGAAGGATCCTGGTCGTGGGGGCCGGCGGGATGCTCGGCCGCGACTTCATGATCGCCGCGCGCGATCGCGGCCACGACGTCATTGGCCTGGACCACGGCTCGCTCGACATCACGGATCCGGCGGCCGCCGAGTGGGCGGTCTCGCACTACGACCCGGATGTGGTCGTGAACTGCGCTGCCTACACCGACGTCGACGGGGCCGAGTCCGACGAACGAGGAGCGATGCGCGTGAACGACGAGGGAGCGGGCCTGCTGGCCTCGGCCGCCGCGAGCATCGGCGCGACGATCGTCCAGCCATCGAGCGACTACGTCTTCGACGGATCGTTCCGGCGGCCCTACAGGGAGTCGGACATGACGGGTGCGATCTCCGCCTACGGCCGCTCGAAGCTGGCCGGAGAGACGTCGGTGGCGGTCGCGAATCCCCGCCACTTCATCGTGCGCGCGTCGTGGCTGTTCGGCATCGGCGGCAAGAACTTCGTCGAGACGATGCTCCGCCTGGGCGAGGAGCGACCCGAGGTGCTGGTCGTCTCGGACCAGGTCGGCTGCCCCACCTACACCCGTCACCTCGGTGAGGGGATCGCCGAGCTTCTGGAGGGGAACGACTTTGGCATCCATCACATGGCCGCCGATGGCCAGTGCTCCTGGTACGAGTTCGCGCAGGAGATCTTCGACCAGGCCGGCATAGAGTGCCGCGTCATGGCGGGGACGACGGAGATGCTCGCTCGTCCGGCGCCGCGGCCGGCGTACTCCGTGCTCACCACGGAGCGCCCCGACGCGATTCGCCTTCCGCACTGGCGCCAGGGGCTCGCGGACTACCTGGCCGAGCGTGAGCTCGCGAGGCAGGAGGCGACGGTTTGACGCTCCTCGTCGCCGGTGGCGCCGGCTTCATCGGCTCCTGCTACGTCCGCCACCGCCTGCAGGCGCATCCGGAGGACGACATGCGGGTGCTGGACAAGCTCACCTACGCGGGACGGCCGGAGAACCTCCAAGGCCTCCCGGAGGAGAAGGTCGAGCTCGTCGAGGGCGACATCTCTGACCTGGACACGGTTGCCTCGGCCGTCCAGGGCTGCGCCGCGATCGTGAACTTCGCCGCCGAATCACACGTGGACCGCTCGATCGAGTCGCCGGGCGAGTTCATCGAGACCGACGTCTTCGGCGCC
>Ga0209382_10003033_pt1 | contig 23665 bp, 25 predicted proteins | sample SoiMetdeltSBSDD5_FD_187599 | JGI IMG/M metagenome (GOLD analysis project Ga0209382, IMG submission 187599) | Bulk soil microbial communities from a Populus tree surrounding site in Tennessee, USA - Soil MetaG P. deltoides SBSDD5 (SPAdes) (version 2) | ecosystem: Environmental > Terrestrial >...
GACGCCCGTCGGGGCGGGCGTCAAGACCGACGAGGAGGTTGACGCGCTCGGGCTCTACCTGTTCGCCGATGCGCCCGAGGGCCGGGCAGCCGCCGACGAGATCGACGCCACCATCGCCGCGCTGCCCGGGCTCGAGGGCCTGACGCTCCTCGGCGACGTGCTCGACCGCGCGGTGGAGCGCGCCCGCCACAAGCCGGGCTGGGGCGGCGCCCCGCCGATGCCGGTGCGGGTCCCGCTGCGCGCCGGGACCGAGGCGTGGTCGCCCGCGCCGGGCTGGGACGCGGTGCAGGCCTGAGCGGCGACAAGGCGCCGTAGGAAAGGCATCCGACGCGCTGCGGAGAATCCCTCCGCAGTGATCGTCCTCGGCATCGACCCAGGCCTGGCCGCCACCGGCTACGGCGTCGTCGCGCAGCGCGGCGGGCGCCTGCTTGCGCTCGACGGCGGTGTGATCGACACGCCGGCCGACCGGCCGGCCGAGGCGCGGCTCGCCGCGATCTTCGATCGCGTCGGCGACCTGCTCGCCAAGCACGCCCCGGGCGCGGTCGCGCTCGAGGCCCTCTACTTCGGCCAGAACGTGCGCACCGCGTTCGCGGTCGGCCAGGCGCGCGGCGTTGCCCTGCTGGCGGCGGGGCAGCGGGCGGTTCCGTGCGTCGACTACACGCCGCAGCAGATCAAGAGCGCCGTGTGCGGATCGGGCCGCGCGGCCAAGGGCCAGGTGCAGGACATGGTCAAGCGCCTGCTCGGGTTGCCCGAGCCTCCCCGCCCCGACCACGCGGCGGACGCGCTCGCGGTCGCGATCTGCCACCTGAACCACGCACCGCTGCGGGAGCGGGTGCCGGCGTGATCGCCCTCGTCCGCGGCGAGGTCGCCATCCGTCGCCCGGACCACGTCGTCGTCGACTGCGGCGGGGTCGGCTACCGGCTTGCCGTGTCGGCCCAGACGCTCAAGCACGTTCCCCCGGTCGGCCAGCAGGTCACGCTGCACGCGCACCTCATCCCGCGCGACGATGCGTTGAACCTGTTCGGCTTCGCCTCCGAGGCCGAGCGCGATCTGTTCCTCGCCCTCATCGGTGTCCAGTCGGTCGGGCCCAAGGTCGCGCTGGCCGTGCTTTCGGGCGGCTCATCGCGCGAGCTGCTCTCGGCCATCGCCGCAGGCGATGCCGCCCGCTTCCAGGCCGTCCCCGGGATCGGCAAGCGGACGGCCGAGCGGATCATCGTCGAGCTGCGCGAGAAGGTGGCGCCACCGGCGGACGACCCCGGCATCTCGATCACCCGCAGCGCTGGCCCCGACGACCCGCACGGCCTCGCCCGCGAGGGCCTGCTCGGGCTCGGGTTCGCCCCGCCCGAGGTGGACGCGCTGCTCGCCGACGCCGACGGCGAGAGCGCCGAGGACCTGATCGCAGCAGCATTGCGCGGGGCACGCCGATGACGACGTCGGCGCGCATCCAGACCCCGGTCGAGATCCCCGAGGAGGACCTCGACCGCTCGCTGCGCCCGAAGCGGCTCCAGGACTTCGTCGGCCAGGAGAAGATCAAGCGCCAGCTCGCGGTCTCGATCGAGGCGGCAAGCCGGCGAGGCGAGCCGCTCGACCACGTGCTCCTCGCGGGGCCGCCCGGGTTGGGGAAGACGTCACTGGCCGGCATCGTCGCGGCCGAGCTCGGCGCCGGCTTCGTGCCCACGGCCGGCCCCGCGCTGGAGCGCAAGGGCGACGTCGCCGCGTTCCTGACCGCGCTCGAGCCCGGGTCGGTGTTCTTCGTCGACGAGCTGCATCGTCTGCCGCGCGCGCTCGAGGAGACCTTCTATCCGGCGATGGAGGACCGCCGGCTGCCGATCACCGTCGGCCAGGGCGCCGGAGCGCGCGTGGTCACCATCGACCTGCCGCCGTTCACGCTCATCGGCGCGACCACGCGGGCGGGGCTGCTCACGACCCCGCTGCGCGACAGGTTCGGCATCCAGCACCGGCTCGAGCACTACGGGCCCGAGGACCTGGCCGAGATCGTCATCCGTTCGGCCGCGATCCTTGGCGTGGCCATCGACCCGGCGGGCGCCAAGGCCATCGCGACCCGCTCGCGCGGAACGCCGCGGGTGGCCAATCGGCTGCTCAAGCGCGTGCGCGACTACGCGGAGGTCCACGGGGAGGGCACGATCACCGCCGGCATCGCGAGCCGGGCGCTGGACCTGCTCGAGGTCGACGCCGAGGGGCTCGATCGGCTCGATCGCGAGATCCTCGCCGCCATCTGCGACAAGTTCGGGGGCGGGCCGGTGGGGCTGTCGACGCTGGCGGTCGCGGTCGGTGAGGAGCCGGACACGATCGAGGACGTCTACGAGCCCTATCTCCTCCAGCGCGGCCTGATGGCCCGTACGCCGCGCGGCCGGGTGGCGACGCCGCGCGCGTTCGCGCATCTCGGGCTGGCGCCGCCGCCCGAGGACGCCCGGCTTTTCTAAAGAACCCGTTGAGCGGAAGCGGCTACTTTTCGTCGCGGGATGGCTCACCTGTTCATCTGCCCCAACTGCGGCAATCGCTCGACCGCGACCGATCGCACCGCGGGCTTCCGCCGCGAGGCCAAGGGCTGCCGCAACTGCGGCTTCCCGTTCCTGTTCGAGTTGCTCGACGACTATTACCCGGCGCCGGACGCCGCGTTCTTCGTCTGCGACCAGGAGGCGCGGGTCATCGGCGCCGGCCGGGGCTCGTTCGAGCTCACCGGCCTGAAGGAGGAGAAGATCATCGGGCGCAACGTGACGCAAGTCCTCGGGCTCGAGTTCGACGACGGCAGCGACCAGATCGCCACGGCGCTCGAATGGGGCGTCCGGGTGCTGGACAAGCCCGTCTCGGTGAACGCCGAGGGCGACCTCCCCGCGCGCGCGACGGCTGATCTGTTTCCCGCCTATGACGACGACGGAGGACTCCTCGTCGTGCTGACCCCAGAGAAGTAGCCTTAGACGCTCGGATGTCTGACCGCCGACGCAACGGCCTCATCCTGCTGCTGGTCCTGGGCCTGCTGATCGCGTCGTTCATCGTCATCGCGACGCAGCCCACGAAGGAGGGCCTCGACCTCAAGGGCGGCGTCCAGCTCGTCTACCAGGGCAAGCCCACCCCGCAGCAGCCCAAGGTCACCCAGGACGCGCTCGACCGCGCAGTCGACATCATCCGCGAGCGCGTCGATCAGCTCGGCGTCTCCGAGCCCGAGATCCAGCGCGCCGGCTCGGACCAGATCGAGGTCGGCCTGCCCGACGTGAAGAACGCGCAGCGCGCCATCCAGCAGGTCGGCAGGGTCGCCCAGCTCTACTTCTACGACTGGGAGGCCAACGTCCTCGGGCCCAACGGCAAGCCGAACCCGACCGACCAACGGGTGACCGGCGGACCGGCGGCGGGCACGCTGGGGATCCCGGAGTACCAGGCGCTGCAGATCGCCGCCAAGCGGCCGCCGATGAACCCGAAGACGGCGACCACCGGGGTCCAGTGGTACCTGGTCAACAACAAGGAGCAGAAGGTGCTCCGGGGCCCCGAGGAGTCGCAGAGCGACCTGTTCTCCGAGCGAGGCAAGCCGCCCGGCACGCGGGTGGTCAAGGTCAACCCGGGCACGATCATCGTCCGCGCTGACACCGGCAAGACCAAGGGGCCGAAGCCCGACCGGTGGTATGCGCTCAACGACAACCCGGCTCTCAAGGGCACGGACATCACCAACCCGGAGCAGAACTTCTCCAACGGCACCGGGGGCCAGCCCAACGTCACGTTCTCGTTCACCGACTCCGGCGCCGCCAAGTGGCACAAGGTCACTCGGACCATCGTCCAGCGCGCCCAGGCCAACGCGCCGCCGCAGCCGTGCCAGACGCCCGATTGCCGCGAGTTCGCCAACCACTTCGCCGCCTCGCTCGACAACGAGCTCATCACCGTCCCGTACATCTCGTACACGACCAACCCGAACGGCATCCAGGGCAACGACTCGGAGATCTCGGGCAACTTCACGATCCAGAGCGCGCAGGACCTGGCCAACCTGCTCAAGACCGGCGCGCTGCCGATCAAGCTCCAGCTGATCTCGCAGTCGCAGGTCTCGGCCACGCTGGGCAAGCAGGCGCTCCACCAGGGGCTGATCGCGGGCATCGTCGGCCTCGCGGTCGTGGTCCTGTTCCTGCTCGTCTACTACCGCCTGCTCGGCGTCATCGCCGTTGTCGGCCTGGCTATCTACGGGATCTACTTCTTCGCGCTGATCAAGCTGATCCCGATCACGCTGACGCTTCCGGGCATCGCCGGCCTGATCCTCACCATCGGCGTCGCGGCCGACGCCAACATCGTGATCTTCGAGCGGGTCAAGGAGGAGATACGCGGCGGCAGATCGATCGTGTCCGGCATCGCCACGGGCTACAAGAAGGGCCTCTCGGCGATCATCGACGCGAACGTGGTCACGGTGATGACCGCGTTCATCCTCTTCATCCTCGCGACGGCCGGGGTGAAGGGATTCGCGTTCACGCTCGGCATCGGCACGATCGTCTCGCTGTTCACGGCGGTCCTGGCCACGCAGGCGATCCTCGGCACGGTCGGGCGCACGAAGATCATGCAGAGCCGCGCCGTGCTCGGCGCGGGCGAGCAGCGCTTCCGCTGGAACTTCGACTTCATGGGCGCGTCGCGCTGGTTCTTCTCGCTCTCCGGCGTGATCCTGCTCGTCGGGGCCCTCGCCATCGGCGGCAAGGGGCTGAACTTCGGCATCGACTTCAAGTCGGGGACGCGCATCGAGACGGCGCTTAAGCGGCCGGCGAACGAGAACCAGGTGCGCGCGGTGATGTCCACCGCCGGGTACGGCGACGCCACGATCCAGCGGCTCGACAACAAGGAGCTCGGCGGCAACGCCTTCCAGATCTCCACCACCACGCTCAAGCCCGATCAGGTCCAGTCCGTCAGGCGCGATCTCGACCAGCGCTTCGGCACCCAGAACTTCTCCAACACGTCGATCGGCCCCACCTTCGGGCAGACGGTGGCCAACTCGGCGATCATCGCGATCATCGCCTCGCTGCTGGTCATCAGCGCCTACATAGCGCTGCGATTCGAGTGGAAGTACGCCGTTCCCGTGCTCATCGCGTTGCTGCACGACCTGCTCATCACGAGCGGCGTGTACTCGCTGACCGGCCGGGAGGTGACGACTTCGACCGTGGCCGCGTTGCTGACCATCTTGGGCTACTCGCTCTACGACACGATCATCGTGTTCGACCGAATCCGCGAGAACGTGCCGCGGATGCCACGGGCCGCCTTCAAGCAGATCGTCAACCGGTCGATGTCCGAGGTGCTCACGCGATCGCTGGCCACCTCGTTCTGCACCCTGCTGCCGATCATCGCGCTGCTCATCTTCGGCGGCGAGACCCTCACCGACTTCGCCTTCGCGCTGATGGTCGGCGTACTGTCGGGCGCGTACTCGTCGATCTTCATCGCGTCCCCGGTGCTGTGGCACTGGAAGGAGCGCGAGCCGGTCTACGCGCGGCGGACGGCGCGGATCATGCGCGAGTCGGGCGGCATCGTGCCCGCCTACGCGGTCGCGACCACGGCCGGGGCACCGGTCGACGTCGAGCCCGAGCCCAAGCAGCGGCGGTGGCAGCGCCGCGATCGGGTCACCACTCCCGAGGAGCCCGCGGAGATCTCGCAGGAGGAGTTCGACGAGCTGGTGGCCGATCTGCCGAGCGAGGATGGCGGAAAGCGCCCGGCCAAGGCCGGCCGCAAGCCCGAACCGAAGCCCGAACCCGAACCAGAGCCCGAACCCGAGCGGGAGCCCGAACCCGAGCGGGACGAAGCCGCCGACGAGGTCGACGAGGCGGCCCAGGCCGCGGTCGCCGGGCGGCGCGAGCCCGGGATCATGGGGCCGGGGGGCAAGAAGCGCCCCAAGCAGCGCCGTCCCCGCAACCGACGCCACGGGAGGAACCGCTGATGGCCGCACTGGCCTGGGTCATGATGGGCCTCGCCCTCTGGCACTTCACCATCTGGCTCCCGGACCGCTTCTGGGGCGGGATCGTCGGCGCCTTCCTCGGGGCGCTGGCGGGCTCGGTGATCTTCGGGCTGATCGTCAACGGGTTCCACGTGCCCGGACAGTCCGAGACACATCTCCTCCAGGCGCTCGAGGCGATTCCGGGCGCGCTCATCGGCATGGGCCTCGTCTACGCCGAGGGCATGCGCCGCGGCGTCACGCCCGAGCCGACGCATTGACGGTCGTCGGGCTTCTGTAACCAACGCGACACAAGGACCGGCGTGGCGCCCGTACGGTCCCGGGTGTGCCCATGGCGGTCCTGGATCGATGACGGAACGGCTCCGCTAGAGCCCTCGGTCCTCACCGCGGCATCAATCCAAGAGAACTCTGGCGCCCCCGCCTCGGCGGGGGCGCTTCACTAGCGGGCGCCCGCGGGCGCCCGATCAATCGTCGAGGAGGGCGACGACGCGGGCGGGCGCCGCGCTTCCCCGCTCGAGCTTGAGCGGGAAGCAGGCGACCCGGAAGCCTGTGGGCGGCAGCTGGTCCAGGTTGACCAGCCGCTCGATCTGCGAGTAGGGGAGATCGACCTGGTGGGCGGCCCAGAAGATCCCCTTCTCGTTGCGCTGCTTCGCCTCCTCGGCCTGCAGGTTCAGCGGCACGTCCCAGCCCCAGGCATCGATGCCCATGACGCGCACGCCACGGTCGTAGAGCCACTGGGTCGCCTCCGCGGTCACGCCGGGCCCCCGGATCATGTAGTCGGGCGCCGTGTAGTACGCGTCGCGGCCGGTGCGGACGAGCACGATGTCCAGCGGGGCGAGCTCGTGGCCGATGCGCTGCAGCTCGGCTTCGGCGTCGGCCGCGGTTACCGCCTCGCCGTCGGCCTTGGCGGTGAAGTCCAGCACCACGCCGTCCGAGAAGAACCATTCGAGCGGCAGCTCGTCGATGGTCTGGGCCGGCTTGCCCTGGATGGCCGAGTTGTAGTGCCAGGGAGCGTCGACGTGGGTGGAGTTGTGCGTGCCGAAGCGGCGGAACTCCTCGACCGCCCACCCCTCGCCGTCGCGCAGGAGGTCGGCGGGGACGCCGAGGAGCTGCTCGATCGTGGCGGCGCCGCCGGCGTGATCGGTGTAGTCGATCTCGGTGCGCAGGAACTCCGGCGTCTCGGGCGGGGAGTTCGCAATGCGCGTGGAGAGATCGACGAAGCGGATGCCCATGAGGCTACCTCCGCGGGTCATCCTGACCCGCGAATTCGAGCGTCGACGTCACGTCTCCGATTCGGTTCCGTCTTGACGCGCCCGTACCTTCGCGGCGTGCCCGAGCCGCGGCTTCAGATCGCCTCCTACGCCTTCGCCGCCGCCGCCCGTCTCGAGCGCGAGCTCGGCGTCTCGCACGCGCTGGCGCAGGTGCTCGTCCGCCGCGGGCTCGGCGACGCCGGCGCGGCCCGCGCGTGGCTCGCCGGCGCCGAGTCCCACGATGCCGCCGGCTTTGCCGGCATCGACGACGCCATCGCGCTGATCCTGCGCCACGCGGGCGCGGGGGCGCGCGTGGTCGTGCACGGCGACTACGACGTCGACGGCGTCTGCTCGACCGCGGTGCTGGTGCGAACCCTGCGCCGGCTCGGCGCCGATGCGGCTTGGTACCTGCCCAGCCGCGGCGACGACGGCTACGGGCTGTCGGCGCACACCGTGGCGCGGCTCGCGCGTGATGGAACGCGCCTGCTCATCACCGCCGACTGCGCGATCACAGCGGTGTCGGAGGTCGCCGCCGCGCGCGCGGCCGGGCTCGACGTGGTCGTCACCGACCACCACGCGCCGCGCTCCGACGGCGCCCTCCCCGACGCGCCCGTGGTGCACCCCGCGGTCTGCGGCTATCCGTGCCCCGACCTCTGCGCCACCGGCGTGGCCTACAAGCTGGCCGGGGCGCTCCTGCGCGCGGCCGGGGACGATCCGGCCGCCGCGGACGAGGACCTCGACCTGGTCGCGCTCGCGACGGTCGCCGACGTGGTGCCGCTCGCGGGCGAGAACCGGCGGCTCGTGCGCGAGGGCCTGCGAGCGCTGGCCGGGACGGCCAAGCCCGGGCTGCTCGCGCTCATGCGGGTGGCCAAGACCGACCCGGGTGGCCTGAGCGCCCACGCGGTCGGGTTCCGGCTCGCGCCCCGGATCAACGCCGCCGGGCGGCTGGCGCGCGCCGACGCCGCGCTCGAGCTCGTGCTCACGAAGGACGAGGAGCGCGCGGCCGAGGTGGCCGACGAGCTCGACCGCGCCAACGCCGAGCGGCGGCTGGTCGAGACGCGCATCCTCTTCGAGGCCGAGGCACGGGCGCGCGACGCGGGCGACAGCGCGGCCTACGTCCTCGCGGGGGAGGACTGGCACGCGGGCGTGGTGGGCATCGTGGCCGCGCGCATCGCCGAACGCCACCACCGCCCGACCGTGCTCGTGGCGATGGACGGCGATCGCGGCACCGGCTCGGCGCGCTCGATCCCCGCCTTCGACCTGCTCGCCGGCCTGCGGGCGGGCGGCGAGCACCTCGAGCGCTACGGCGGCCACCGCGCGGCCGCGGGGCTCGAGGTGCGCGCCGACGCGCTGCCGGCCTTCCGTGCCGCCTTCGAGGCCCACGCCGCCGCCGTGCTCACGCCCGAGGACCTCGTGCCGGTGCAGCACGTCGACGCGGTGGTCTCCGGCGACGTCCTCGGCCTGGGGCTGGCCGAGGAGCTCGAGCGCATCGAGCCCTGCGGGGCCGGCAACCCCGGCGCCACGCTGCTCGTCCGCGCGGCCGCGTTCTCCGACCCGGTCGCGATGGGGGAGGACAAGCACGTGCGCTTCTCGGTCACGGCGGGCGGGGCGCGCTCGCGGGCGGTGGCGTTCGGCACCGGCGCGCGCCTGCCCGTGCCCGCGGGCGTCCCGGTCGACGCCACCTTCCGGCTCGAGCGCAACGAGTGGGGCGGGATGACCGAGCCCCGCCTCGTGCTCCGCAGTGCCCGTCCCTGCGCGCCGGAGCCGATCGAGGTGCTGGAGCCGCCCGATCCCGTGCAGAGCGAGCTCGACGCGCCGCTCGAGCCACCCGCGCCCGCGCGCGCGACGCGCGAGGTCGTCGATCGCCGCGGCGCCGGCATCGCCGGCGTGGTTGCCGACCTCGTCGCCACCGGCGAGCCGGTCCTCGTGGCCGTGGCCGACGCTCGGGCGCGCCTTCCCGGGCTGCGCGAGCGCATCGGGGGCTTCGCGCTCGTCTCCCACCTGACGCTCGAGCGCGAGCCTGCGCTGGCCGAGCGCTTCGACCACGTGATCGCGCTCGACCCGCCCGCCCATGCGTGGCAGCAGTACGCGGCGGGGGCGGGCTTCCTCCACCTCGCCTACGGGGCGCCGGAGGTCGAGTTCGCGCGCGCGGCCCACGCCCGCGCGTGGGACGTGCGCCCCGCCGCGGTGGCCCTGTACCGCGCCCTGCGCGACGGCGCTGGGCGCGCGGCGGTGGCCGACGCGCTGGCCGGCCGGGCGCTGCGCGTGCTGCGCGAGCTCGACCTCGTGCGCGTCGGTCCGCGGCTGGAAATTGCGCCCGCCCGGCGCACGGACTTGTTCCAGGCGGCAACCTTCCGGGCCTACCATGTGCGCTACGAGGACGGATTGCGATTCCTGACCAGCGCGACAGCACGAGCGGCCTGAAGGCCAAGCCCCGGAAGGCCAAGAAGGCCAAGAACGACGACGCACCCAAGGCCGAGGGGCGCAAGCCGCGCGGCACGGCCAAGCCGCCCGTTCCGCGCCAGCCCATCGACACCGTCGAGCACGAGGTCGCGCTGATCGAGCGCGCGGACCTGACCGACGCGGAGCGCCAGCTCCTGTCGGATCTATTCGCCATCGTCGAGGAGCACGCGGGGGAGACCGCGATGGAGGTCGATCGCGATCAGGTCGAGCTGGCGTTCGTGTTCGCGTGCGAGCACCACGCCGACCAGCGGCGCAAGTCCGGCGAGGACTTCATCGTGCACCCGGTCGGTGTGGCCAAGATCTGCGCCGGCATGCGCCTCGACACCGAGACGCTGTGCGCCGCGCTCCTGCACGACACGGTCGAGGACACCACCGCCTCGCTCGACGAGGTGCGCGAGAGGTTCGGCGACGAGATCGCGGGGCTGGTCGACGGCGTGACGAAGCTCACCGGCATCACGTTCTCCTCGCGCGACGAAGCCCAGGCCGAGAACTACCGCAAGATGATGGTCGCGATGGCCTCGGACATCCGGGTCATCCTCATCAAGCTCGCCGATCGGCTCCACAACATGCGCACGATCGCCGCGATGGCCAAGCAGAAGCAGATCGACAAGGCCAAGGAGACGCTGGACATCTACGGCCCGATCGCCCACCGGCTAGGCATTCACGCGATCAAGTGGGAGCTCGAGGACCTCGCGTTCTCGACGTTGCACCCGCGCAAGTACAAGGAGATCAAGGGGCTGGTCAACCAGCAGCGCGACGAGCGCGAGAGCTACGTCACCAAGGCCGGCGAGTACCTGCTCAAGGAGCTCGAGGCGCTCGGCATCGACGCCGAGATCGCCGGTCGCGCCAAGCACTTCTATTCGATCTACTCGAAGATGACCCGCAAGTCGCGCGAGTTCAACGAGATCTACGACCTCACGGCCATGCGCGTGATCGTAGACTCGGTCAAGGACTGCTACGGCGCCGTCGGGGTCATCCACTCGCTGTGGAAGCCACTGCCCGGGCGTTTCAAGGACTTCGTGGCCATGCCCAAGTTCAACATGTACCAGTCGCTGCACACGACGGTGATCGGGCCCGAGGGGCGACCGCTCGAGATCCAGATCCGCACGCGCGAGATGCACGACATGGCCGAGTACGGGGTCGCCGCGCACTGGCTCTACAAGGAGGCGCCCAAGGACGGCAAGCCCGACGCCGAGTCCGACAAGCTGCGCTGGCTCAACCGGGTGCTCGACTGGCAGCAGGAACTGTCGGACCCGCAGGAGTACATGGAGAACCTCAAGGTCGACCTGTTCGAGGACGAGGTCTTCGTGTTCACGCCCAAGGGCGAGGTCAAGTCGCTCGCGGCCGGGTCCACGCCGCTCGACTTCGCCTACGAGGTCCACACCGACGTCGGCCACCGCTGCGTCGGGGCCAAGGCCAACGGCAAGATGGTCCCGCTGCACTACCAGCTGAAGTCGGGCGACATCGTCGAGGTCCTGACCTCCAAGCGCGAGCGCGGGCCGTCGCGCGACTGGCTCGCGGTGGTCAAGACCACGCGCGCCCGCAACAAGATCAAGCAGTGGTTCAAGGCCGAGTCGCGCCGCGACACCGAGCACGCCGGGCGCGAGCTGCTGCAGGAGCACCTGCGCAAGCAGGGGCTGCCAGCGCAGAAGATCGTGGGCTCGCCGCTGCTCGCCGACGTCATCCGCGAGATGGGCTTCCGCAAGGCCGACGACTTCTACATCGCGCTGGGCGGGGCGAAGATCTCGCCCAAGGTCGTCGTCAACAAGATCATGCAGCGGCTCAAGGCGGGCGACGCCGCCGAGGGCGAGCCCACCGCCGCGCAGACGCTGCTCCAAGGCCGTGAGCGGCGGCGCCGGCGGCCCGAGGGGTCGTCGACGGACTTCGGCATCCGGGTCGAGGGCATCGACGACGTCATGCTGCGCCTGGCCAAGTGCTGCCGCCCGGTGCCGGGCGACCCGATCGTGGGGTACATCTCGCTCGGCCGTGGCATCACCATCCACCGCGAGGACTGCCCCAACGCCGTGGCCCTGCGCAAGGACCCCGAGCGCTTCACCCCGGTGAGCTGGGACTCCGACGGCCAGAGCGCGTTCAAGGTCGAGCTCCACGTCGACGCGTGGGACCGCCACCGGCTGCTCGAGGACCTGTCTCGCGCGTTCGCCGAGCAGGGCGTGAACATCATCGAGGCGCGCTGCCTGGTCAACGACCAGATGGTCCGCAACCGCTTCGTGCTCGAGGTGCCCGACACGCAGTCGCTGAACTCGACCGTCACGCGGCTGCGCAACATCGAGTCGGTGTTCGACGCCTACCGCGTCACACCCAGCGCAAGCTAGGCGCCTGGGCCATTCTCGCCGCCCCTGCCTAGGTCCTCGGGGTTCGCCGTGCCCAGCACGGCTTCACCCCTGCGTCCCGAGGCAGGAACGGCGAGCTATGGCCCAGCAAGTACGCCACCACCCGCAGCGCCCCGGCCGCAATCCCGAAGCGCCGAGCTATGGCCTAGCAAGCTACGCCACGACGCGCAAAGCGCCGGCCGCGATCCCGAAGCGCGCCTCGGGGATGTCGCCGATGTAGTCGCCGTCGACCTGGAGCGGAATCGGGGTGCCGTCGGGGGAGCGGGCCTCGATCGTTTGCACACCGCTGAGCCCGGTCACGCGCCGGTGCCCGACGATGCGCGCGCGTTTGGACAGCGCGCGCCAGATCACCGTCGGCATGTCGATCGGGCTCGCGCGCCGCAGCATCGCGGCGGCCAGCGTTCCCGAGTCCAGCTCGGCGCCCTCGGCGATCTCGATCGGGCGGCGGTTGAAGTACGTGTACGGGTGGGCGTTCTGCACGATCAGGGTCACCCCGCGGAGGTCCTGGCCGTCCCAGCGCACGTCCATCTGTGGCGGGTTCATCAGGTAGCGCCGCATGAAGATGTCGAGCGCGGCCCAGGTGAAATACCACTCGCCGAACTTGGCCTTCCGGTACGGATGCGAATCGACCCGCTCGACCACGCTCGCGTCCAGCCCGAGGCCAGCCGAGAACAAGAAGTGGCGGTCGTTGACCAGCCCGAGGTCGACCCGGCGCGGCCGCCAGTCGTCGGCCAGGCGGAGGAGGTGCTCGGTGGCGTCGACGATCTCGTCGGGAACCCCGAGGAGGCGGCAGTACACGTTGGTCGCGCCGCCGGGCAACACGGCCAGCGGCGTGGCGGAGCCGGCCAGGCCGTGGGCAGCCTCGTTGACCGTCCCGTCGCCGCCGAAGGCGACCACGATGTCGTAGCCCTCGTGCGCAGCCTCGCGGGACAGCAGGGTGGCGTGGTCGCGGCTCTGCGTCTCGACCGCATCGACCTGGTAGCGGCCGCGAAGGGCGTAGACGACCAGGTTCTTCAGCCGGTCCGAGACCGTCGTCGCGTACGGGTTGACGATGATCAGCATGCGCTTCGACGGCGCCGGCTGCGCGAGCATGTCGCCGAGTCGTTCGAGCTGATCGAGGGAAGCGGCCATCGAGCGGACTGACACCGCCGGCGGCTGGGCGTTACGTCCGCGTCGGTGCCCGAGTGAAGCGTCATCGCCGCCGCGGCGCGGTCCCTCAGGTCAGCGCGCGTACGAGCGCGGTGACCGCAGCAGCGCCGACGACCACCACGATCATCGGCGCCCGCACGGCCACGCCGATCCCGGCCGCGCCGAGCCCGGCCGCACGCGCGTCGAGCACGAGCGACTTGCCGTCGGCGAACGTGTCCACAACCACGAGCGCGGCCAGCAGCGCGGGCGCGAGCAGCGCGATGATCCGGACCGCCCAGGTGGGCAGCTCACGTCCGCCGATGAGCACCGGACCGACTGCCTTGATCACGGCGCCGACCACCGCCAGCGCTCCGATCATGCTCCACACCGCCGTCATGCCCGCCATGCTCCGACCACGGCCGCGGCCGACGCCGCGAGGATCGGCAGTCCCGGCGGTACGACCGGCACGAGCAGCAGGGCGAGGCCGGCGCCGCCAAGCGCCACTGCCAGTGCCCGGCGGCTTCGGATCTCCCCCACCAGAAGCACGAGGAAGAAGGCGGGGAACATCGCGTCGAGGCCGAGCGCCTTGGGGTCGCCGATCCGCGATCCGGCCACCACGCCGAGGATGGTGCCCACCAGCCAGCCGACATACTGGGGAATGCTCGACCCGATGAGGATCTCTCGGTCGAACCGCCCGCCCTCGTTGGCCAGCGCCCAGGAGGCGTCAACGACCGCCTGACCCTCGGCCGCCCGCCGCACCGGTCCGCCCTTGAGCGACGTCGCGACCGCAATGCCCATCGGCAGGAAGCGCGCGTTGACGAGCGCCGCGGCCAGCACGGCCGCGAGCACGGTGCCGCCGTCGCCGAGCACCGAAATCGACGCGAACTGCGCCGAGCCCGAGTACACGACGGCCGACATGACGATCGGCGCCACCGGAGTCCATTGCAGGGACTGGGTGAGGACCCCGAAGGACACTCCGATGGCGAAGACCGGGAGCGCAAACGGAAGCCCTGCACGAATGCCCGCCCGCAAGGGCTAGAGGAACCGGCGCCAGCGGAAGAGGGTGAGCATCACCGCGAGGATGACCACCATCACCGCGATGATGACGACGAAGCCCTCGACCGTACCTTCGCCCGGGACATGCACGTTCATGCCCCAGATCGAGGCGATCAGCGTGAGCGGAAGCACGACGACCGTGATCGCGGTCAGCACGCGCACGGTGTCGTTGACGCGGTGCGAGATGACCGACTCGTTGGTCGTCTCGAGGCCCTCGACGACCTCCTTGTAGTTCTCGAGCATGTCCCATACCCGCTCGGACGCGTCCACGATGTCGTCGAAGTAGACGTCGAGGTTCTCGGAGAAGTACTTCTGCTTGGTGCGCTCGAGGTCGCGCAGCGAGGTGCGCTGCGGACGGACGATCTTGCGGAAGTTGATGATCTCCTGCTTCGCGTTGGAGAGCTCGCGGACGATCTCCTCCGACCGGCCCTCGAAGATGTCGGTCTCGAGCCGCTCGAGCTTGTTGCCCATCTTGCGCAGCATCGGGAACGACGCGTCCACGCAGTCGTCGACGATCTTGTAGAGCAGGTAGCCGGGGCCGCGCGAGAACAGCTGTTGGCGGACGTCCTCGCGCGTGCGGCAGCGCTCGAACAGGTACTCGAGCGGGTCGAGCGGTTCGTTGGGGAGCGTGATCACGTAGTCGGGGCCGACGAAGATGTCGACCTCGGCGGCGTTGAGCCGCTGAACGCGCTTGTCGAAGCGCGCGAAGTGGAGCACGATGAACAGGTAGTCGTCGTACTCGTCGATCTTCGGCCGCTGGTTGCGCGAGGAGACGTCCTCGTAGTCGAGCGGATGGAAGTCGAAGTGCTCCTCGAGCCAGGCGCGGTCGATCGGGCGCGGGCGCTCGATGTTGATCCAGCGCAGCCCTTCGGCTTCGATGAGCTCGACGTTCGGGGTCTCAGGCTGCGGCGGAGCAGCGGCGACGTCCCCGCGCGTGCGGGTCCAGCGGCGGAGCCTGGGCTTCGGCACGTTGGGCATGGGGACTTCGGGGCTCGTCGCTTCGCATGAGTACCGAGCGCAGTTTACCTTCGACAGCGGGTGATAATCTCCCACGCTACATAGCTGGACGCATCCAGAGGGGTGGAGGGACTGGCCCTATGAAGCCCCGGCAACCCCCCGTCAAGGGGAAGGTGCCAATTCCTGTGAGATGTGGCCGAGGAATTCCAGAAGCCTCCGCCACACCAGCGGAGGTTTTTCCATATGGCAATCGAGTCGCTGCGGTGCAAGGAGTGCGGTGGGGAGTACCCACTCGATGCCCGGTACGTGTGCGAGCGGTGCTTCGGGCCCCTCGAGGTGGCCTACGACTACGGGGACCTCGACATCGCCGAGGTCCGGCGCAAGATCCAGGCCGGCCCGCGGTCGATCTGGCGCTACAGCGATTTCCTGCCCTTCGCCTCGGCGCCGCGGGGCAGCCTGACCACCGGCACGACGCCGCTGCTGCGGGCCGATCGGCTCGCCGAGCGGCTGGGCCTGGGCGAGGTCTACGTCAAGAACGACGCCGCCAACCCGACCCATTCGTTCAAGGACCGCGTGGTGTGCGTCGCGCTGGCCAAGGCCATCGAGCTCGGCTTCGAGGTCGTGGCGTGCGCGTCGACCGGCAACCTCGCCAACGCAGTAGCGGCCCACGCCGCCCACGCCGGACTCGAGTCCTATGTCTTCATCCCCGCCGACCTCGAGGAGCAGAAGGTCCTCGCGACCGGCATCTACGGCACCAACCTCGTGGCGGTCAAGGGCAACTACGACGATGTCAATCGCCTGTGCACCGAGATCTCCGGCGAGCATCCGTGGGCGTTCGTGAACGTCAACCTGCGCCCCTACTACGCCGAGGGCTCCAAGACGCTCGCCTACGAGATCGCCGAGCAGCTCGCGTTCACGCTGCCCGACCGGGTCGTCGCGCCCGTGGCCTCGGGGTCGCTGTTCACCAAGATCGGGCGCGGCTTTGCGGAGTGGCTCGAGCTCGGGCTGCTCGACGGCGAGCTCCCGACCTTCAACGGCGCCCAGGCCGCAGGCTGCTCGCCGGTCGCGCAGGCGTTCGCCGACGGCCGCGACGTCTGCAAGCCGGTGCGGCCGCACACGATCGCCAAGTCGCTGGCCATCGGCAATCCGGCCGACGGGCCGTACGCACTCGACCTGGCCCGCTCGACCGGCGGCGGGATCGATGCCGTCACCGACGACGAGATCCGGGCCGGCGTGCGCCTGCTGGCCGAGACGACGGGGATCTTCACCGAGACCGCCGGCGGCGTGACGATCGCGACGCTGCGCAAGCTCGCCGAGCGCGGCGACATCGGCGTGCACGAGCGCGTCGTCGCCGTGATCACCGGCGAGGGGCTCAAGACGCTCGACATCGCCCGCGAGACCTTCGAGCGCTGGGAGATCGAGCCCTCGCTCGACGAATTCGAGTCCGAGCGAGCGGATAGGGTTCCCGCCGGAGCATCGAGGTAGATGGCAGTCACGGTCAAGATCCCGACGCAGCTCCGCGCCGTAACCGACGGCGAGGCGGAGGCCGAAGTCGACGGGGGCACCGTCGGCGAGGTCCTCGACGCCCTGTTCGACCGCTACGGCGACCTGCGCGAGCGGATCTGTGAGGACGGTGAGCTGCGCCGGTTCGTCAACGTCTACGTCAGCGGGGAGGACATCCGGTTCACCGACGGGCTCGAGACCGAGGTCGCCGAAGGCTCCGAGGTGACGATCCTGCCCGCGGTCGCGGGCGGCTGAGCACCCGCCGCCGTCCTCGCTTATGCGCCGTGGGCCTGCACCCGTACGGCGCCTCCGCGGACGCGGCGCTGCAGGTGGTCATCCGCCTGCGGCACGGCCTCGCCGCCCTCGGGAGTCCGGAGCCGCCGGTCGTCGTGTCGGAGTTCGGCTGGATGACGAGCGGGCACCACGCGGTCCCGGAGGCGTGGCGCGCCGGGCAGGTCGTGGCGCTCACGCGCGCACTGGCGCGGTCCGACTGCAACGTCGGCGCGATGCAGTTGCACACCTGGGTGCGGCCGCAGCCTCACCGCGACCCCGGCGACGGCTACGGCATCGTCGGCGCCGACGGCAGGCAGACCGCGACCGCGGTGGGGACTACCTGGCCACCTGCGGGCGATCGCCGACGGAATCGTCGGGCCGCCGGGAGCCGACCAGCCGTGCTGGGGCCCGGCGCTGGTTGATTTCGGCGAGCTCTAGGCTCGGCCGGCGCGCACCACGAGGACGGGCCGGCTGCAGTTGTGCAGGATCGACTCCGACGTGCTCCCGAGGAGGCGGGCCTTCAGTCCCGAGTGGCCGCGCGAGCCGACGACGACCACCTCGGCGTCGTGATCGTCGGCGATCGTGGTGATGGTCTCCGCAACGTTGCCCTCGTCCGCGATCGCCACCGGTATCGGCTGGAGGCCTCCCTCGCCCGCGCGAGCGGCGCCCTCGGCGGCGATGGCCGCGGCGCGGTTGGACATGAGCTCTTCGACCTCGGCGACCTGGTCGAGGTCCACCGGGGTCGCCGGCGCGCCGATTCCCGCCGGGTCGGGCACGGCCTGCGCCAGCCCCGGCTCCCACACCGTGGCGACGATGACCGGTCGGCCGGGGAACAGGGCGGCGGCGCGCTCGAGCGCGAATTGCGCCTCCGGCGACCCGTCGTAGGCGACGAGGATGGGGGAGTCCCCGGGCATCGTGGGCCGAGCCTACGGCACCCGGTCACATTTCGTTACCGGCGCGATCCTCGTGCCGCCGTACCTCGTCGTTCGCGCTCGGTGAGCGGGCTCGCGAGCACGCGTTCGATGGCCTCCTGCGTCACCGGCGCGGCGAGCGCGAGCAGGAACGCCGATTCGGCCGTGCGCGCTGCCGTGCGGCCGGCCGCCGCTCCCAGACGGAGCGCGGCGCCAAAGCCCGGGGGCATTGGAGGCCGTACGCTACCGGCAGGTGACGACGGCCGGGCAGGCGTCCGACCGGCCGGCGGCCGATCGGCGCTGCGGACGGGCGGGCGGCCGTGCTAGCTCTGGTGCGCCGACTCGGCGTTCTCGGCCTGGGCTCCCGGGCGCTCGGCGTCGTGCTCGCGTCGCTCCTGCGTCGCGGCGTCGTCGCGAGCCTCATCCGGCGCCACGGCCTCGGGCGGCCGCTGCTCGGGCGTCTCGCGTTCGCCCGCGCCGACCTCGCCCCGGGCGGCCTCGATGCGCTTCTGGACGTCCTGCAGGGCTCGCAGGGACTCCGCCTCGCTGTGCGCGGTCGCCGCTTCGCGCTGCTCCGTGGCCGGCTCGCTCCGCGCGGTCGCCTCAGTGGCGCTGGCGCGCTCGGTCGCCTGTCGGCGCCTTGCGGCCGTCTGGCGTTGCGTCTGCCCCCGACGGCTGGGCTGCCGTTGACGAGAGCTTCCGGCCCGCCCGCGCCGGCTGGCGGTCTGGCCGCTGCGCTTGGCCGCCTGACCCCTGCTCTTCGCGGCGGTCTGGCGGCGACGTTGAGCCGGACGCCGGCGCGGCTTCTCGACCGCGTCGGCGCCGGCGCGGTCGGCGGTCGCCTCGACGCGGTCGTCTTCGCCGCCTCCGAGCAGCCTCAGCCCCACCTCGAAGGGGAACTGAACGAGCTTGAGCGACCAGATGAAGGTCGTGCGCGGTACGACAAACGGGTCCATGAGTCCTCCTGAAATCGAGCCTCGTGAAGGTCTGCCTGTACCCATTGCTGAGCGGGTGCAATCGAGAGCCACCGGGTATCCCAATAGCTCGAGGAGTCATGGAGCTCGGGAGAGACAAGATCCTCGAGTTGCTGCGCGAGCGCGGCGACTACGAGAAGGCTGACGATGCGCGCGGCCGGCTGCCCGAACGGGTCGACCTCGATGAGCACGGGGACCTGCTCAATCGGCTCGGGATCGACGCCGAAGCGCTGCTCGGCGGCGCCGGCAACGGGTTCGGGCCACCCCCCGTTTGACCCCGCGCGCCTCAGGCCGGAGAATCACCCCCCTTTTCGAACTGGAGGTTGTGGATGTCCTGGAGCCTTACGGGGAGCTATGTCGAGACGTGCTCATGCGAGCTCATGTGCCCGTGCAACCTGTCTTTCGACCACGGTGCCACCTACGACTTCTGTCGCGTGAGCCTGATCTTCGACATCCGCGAGGGCGAGGTCGACGGCACGGACATCGGCGGCCTGAAGGTGGCGGTGGTCGCCGACACGCCGAAGGTCATGACGGACGGGAACTGGCGCCTCGGCGTCTTCGTCGACGACAACGCCAGCGACGAGCAGATGGAGAAGCTCGTCCAGGTCTTCAGCGGACAGCTCGGAGGGCCCATGGCGGCGCTCTCGCCGATGGTGGGCGAGATTCTTGGCGTCGAGCGGGCGCCGATCGAGGTGGTCGATGACGGGCTGCGCCACAGCGTCCGCGTCGGCGACGCGGTCGACTTCGAGATCGAGGACATCGTGCCGTTCGGCCTCGAGAACGGCAGGCCGATCCGATTTGACGGCATGTTCCACCCGGTGGGCTCCGACCTCACCATGGCGGAGGCCAAGCGGTCGCGCATCAGCGCGTTCGGCATCGAATACGAGGGCAAGACCGGGCTTTCGAAGTCCGAGTTCTCCTGGGCCGCCTAAGGCCAGCGAGGCTCACCGGTCGGCGAGCACGGGCGGCGGACCGGTGATCTCGCAGCCGTGCCTGTCAGTGCGGCCTGACCCGGGCGGGGACGCTCATCGGATCAGCTGCAGGCCGTCGGGCTTGTTCAGGTAGCCCCGCCGCCGCCCGGCGCTTCCGTCGTGGCCGTATTGCTAAACGATGCGCTTCGTACGGCGGTCGATGACCACCACCCGGTGATGCCAGTCGTCGGTCACCCCGATCTTTCCGCCCGGGAAGGGGACCGCCAGCGAAGGCCGGTCGAGGGCGCCGGGCCCCGCGCTTCGTTCGTAGGTCCACACGACATGGCCCGTGGGGGTGAGGATGTCCACGCGGCCCGGCGTGTTGAAGCCGGCGACGAGCACGTCCCCGTTCGGCATGAGCTGGGCGTCGGAGGGGTAATCCGTGGGCGTCCTGATCGACCATCGCAGCCGCCCGCGGCGGTCGAACCGGTCGACCCAGCCCCCGATCTCGGTGACGAGGACGCCGCCGTCGTGCAGGGGCGTGTCCCCGTTGGGCTCGAGCAGGCTGGTCGGAGGGTCATGGACGCAACTGCCGGCACGGCCGAGCGAACGCACGACGCGCTTGGCGCGGCTCAGCCAGATGACCCGGCAATTGATGATGTCGGCCACCATCACGCGATTGCGGGAGACGACATACGCGTCGTCGGGATGCGCCAGATACCCCGGTCCGGACCCCTGCGTCCCTTGGTGTCCGTACTCCCAGAGCACGCGCGGCCGGCGCGAGAGGGAGATCTGCGCGACGCGGTCCGAGAACTCCTCGTTGGTGATGATCGCGCGCCGGTCCGGAGTCAGGAAGGCATCGTCGGGTCCGGCGAACTCCTGACGCGGCGGATGGCCAAGCCGGGGGAACCGCCACACGATGCGCTTGCCCGGGCTGACCACGACGATCCGGTTGTTGTTGCGGTCGGCGATCATCAGATAGCCGGGAAGCGGACTGCTGACCGGGATCGGGCGCAGGCCGAGGCGCCCCAGCGGCCCCGATCGGGCGGGACTCGGCCGGGCGGATGAGGCGACGGCCGGGCCGCGGGTCTGGACGCCTCCGGTACGGACGCCTCCCGTCCCGCAGCCCGCAGCGACGATGATGCCGCTGGCGACAAAGGCAAGTCCCGCGGCGGTGCGCGACCGGCTTCCCACCCGTCGATCTTCGCTGCGGCGACCAACCTTCGGCTAAAGCAGTGTCAGGCTCAGCCCGCGGTCGCCGCTGCCGGAGCGGCATAGCGACCGGCGCCGCGCGGACGCTGTCGTGCCGGCGGAACCGCCAGCACCGCGCACGGGGCGATGTGGAGCAGTCGCTGGGTGACGGCTCCGACGAGCAACCCGGCCAGCGCGGTGCGCCCGCGCGTGCCGACGACGATGAGATCGGCTCCCGCGTGGCGGGCGACCTCGGCGACCATATGTGCGGCGCCCTCGAGCGACGGGCCGCCGATCAGCTCCCACTTCGCATCCACTCCCGCGTCGCCGAGCTCCTCGACCTGCCGTTTGATCTTGGCCTGCAGGTCGTCCTCGTCGACGTGCACCGGTTGTCCGCCGGCGCGCGGGCCGAGCAGGAACTCCTCGCTGTGGGCGACGATGACCTTCGCCCCGAAGGTGCCCGCTAGCTCCCTGACGTAGGGCAGACCGCGGTCGGCGGCTTCCGATCCGTCGGTGGCCCACACGATCGTCTCGAACACTTGTCTCTCCTTTCCTGTGCCTTGCGCCGATCATCCCCGGGGCACGGGCTGTGGGCATCCGTGCAAACCCGCAGCGCCCCGGCGGGACGCCACGGACCCGTGGCACCCGTGCGGCGACTACCGTTGCCCCATGGACGAGGAGAGGGTCCGAGTGGTGCTGGCCGACGATCACGCCATCATGCGCGGCGGGCTGCGGCGCCTGCTCGAGGCCGAAGCCGACTGCGAGGTCGTGGCCGAGGCCGGCACCGTCGACGACACCGTGCGGTTCGTCGGCGCCCACAAGCCCGACATCCTCGTTCTCGACCTCAACCTGGCGGACGGCCCGAGCCTGCCCGCGATCGCACGGATACGGGAGGGATCGCCCGACACGCGGATCGTGGTCCTGACGATGCAGACCGAGCCGGGCTTCGCCCGCGAGGCCCTGCGCGCCGGCGCCTCCGGGTACGTGCTCAAGGAGGCCGCGGACGAAGAGCTCGTGGCCGCCGTGCGCGCCGCCGTCGACGGTCGCACCTTTCTCAACCCGGAGCTCGCAGCGCGCGTCGCCTCGGCGCCTCCGATGCAGTCGGGGCCGCCGGACGGACTGACCGAGCGCGAGGCCGAGGTGCTCACGCTGATCGCCCTCGGACACACGAACGGCGAGATCGCCCAGCAGCTCTTCCTCTCGGTGCGGACCGTCGAGACGCACCGGGCGCACATCCAGCAGAAGCTCCGGCTGTCCAAGCGCTCCGAGCTCGTGCGCTACGCCCTCGACAAGGGGCTCGTCGAGTCGGAGTCGACCGCTTTCTAGAGAACGAGCACGTCGAGCTCCGCGATGACGCCGTCGGGCATCGCCTCCGGCGTGTGGGCGACGAGGAGCCGGCCCACGCGCTCACTCCTGATCTTCGCGATCGCTTCGCGCACGGTCGCGCTTGGCTCGATCGTGACTGCGGCCTCGGTGATCGCGTCGCGGGCGACCACCAGCGAGTGGTCGTGGTCGACCCAGGCCATCAGGCCCCGCGTCGTCACCCAGCCCAACGGCATGCCGGTGTGGCGGCCTGACACGACCACGGCGTGGACGCAGTGCCGGCGCATCGCCCGCAGGACGTGGTGAAGCGAAGCGTCCTCGACGAGGCTCAGGACACCGGGGCTCATCAGATCGCGGACGGGAGTGTCGAGGTGATCGCCGCACAGGTGGGCGGGGCCGGGGATGGCGCGTGACACCGGGGTGCTCAGGAAACGCCGGCCCGCCGCGTGTCGACCTCGATCTCGACGTCGACGCCGGCGCTCGGGCGGCGCTCCGGCGGCTCCACGGCGAGGTCGGGATCCCGGGCTCCGAGGTAGGGAGCGAGATAGCGCCCCGCGATCTTCACCGGCGGCCACCACAGGGAGCGCGAGGAGGTCTGGCCCTCGCCGTCGCCGCCGGCGATGTCGCTCGACATGAACCGCGGTGCGTCGCCGGTCATCAGCACCCCGCGCAGTACGGGGCGGAACGGCTCCGGGGCGATACCTGCGCCGGCCAGCGCGGCGATGCTCGCCGCCGCCGCGTCCGCCTGCTGCGCGGCGAGGCCACCCTGCTTGATCGGGAAGCTCGTCCCGTCTCCCGCCGCCCACACGCGTTCGACGCCGACGACTCGGGCGTGCTCGTCGGTCGGAATGAAGCCGGCGTCGTCGGCCGGTAGCCCGGCGACGCGTGGCCCAACCGCGCGAGGAAGCGCCACGACGCGGTCGACCTCGAGCCGCCGCCCACCCGGCTGGATCTCGAGCCCACCCGCCTGCACACGTTCCACGTACGCCCCCGTCACGACGTTGATGTTCGCGGTGGCGAGCTCAACCGCGACGGCGTCCGCGGCCTGCGGGCCGAAGATCCCCAGCGGCGCGTCCTCGGGCGTCACGATGGTCAGCTCGGCGTCGTCGATGCCCATGCCCTCGACCTGCCGAGCGGTCATCAGCGCAAGCTCGTAGGCGGGGAGGGGCCAGGCGACCTGCGGCGGCACGACGAACGCAACCCTGCGTGTGTAGGCCTGCTCGAGGTCGCGCAGCAGGCCGCCGAACGCATCCGGGTCACCCTCCGGCCACCACGTCAGCGCGTGCGGCAGCGCCACCTCGGCCCCGGCGCCCGTCGCCACGAGCAGCGCCTCGAACCCGAGTGGCTCGTCGGCGGCGGTCGTGACCAGGCGCTGGTCGGCATCGACGCGGTCAAGCGCTCCGCGGACGAGGCGGACGCGGAGGTCCTTGGCGACGTGCGCGAGCGGA
>Ga0209382_10003035_pt1 | contig 23661 bp, 30 predicted proteins | sample SoiMetdeltSBSDD5_FD_187599 | JGI IMG/M metagenome (GOLD analysis project Ga0209382, IMG submission 187599) | Bulk soil microbial communities from a Populus tree surrounding site in Tennessee, USA - Soil MetaG P. deltoides SBSDD5 (SPAdes) (version 2) | ecosystem: Environmental > Terrestrial >...
ATCTCCTCGTTTCGAAGATTCCCATGGGCCGCGTCGGGCGGCCGGAGGAGGTGGCGGCGCTGGTGGCCTGGCTCGCCTCCGAGGAGTGCTCGTTCAGCACGGGCGCGGTCTACGATCTCTCCGGCGGTCGGGCCACGTACTGAGCCGCGTGCTCACCATCGACCGTGTCGGCGGGGGCGGACTGGCGCTCGTCGCGCTCTGGATGCTCTGGGAGAGCCGCCGGCTCCCGCTGGGCTCATGGCGCGAGCCCGGTCCGGCGGCCATGCCGACCGCCCTGGCGCTGACGGCGCTGACCCTGGGCGTCGCCATCGTGGCCTCGGGCGCCGCCGCCGCGCGACTCGAGGCGGCGGGCTGGGGCGGCGCCCATCGCGCGCTGATCATCGTGGGCGCGTGCGTCTTCCTCGCCCTCGGGCTCGAGCGGCTCGGCTACCGGCCCACCGTGCTCGTGACGCTGCTCGTCCTCGTCGGGGTGGTGGAGCGGCGCGGCCTCCTGCCGGCGGCGGTGTTCGCGGTGGCCGTCGCGTGGGGCTCGTTCTTCCTCTTCAACACGCTGCTGAGGGTCCCGCTCCCGCGTGGCCCCTTCGGCCTCTGAGGGCGGGGTAGCGCGTGGCGGAGACCCTGCAGAACCTGGCCCTGGGCTTCGGGGTGGCGCTCGCGCCCGGCGTGCTCCTCTACGCCTTCGTCGGTTGCCTCGTCGGCACGCTCGTAGGCGTGCTCCCGGGCGTGGGCCCGCTGGCGGGGATCAGCCTCCTGCTGCCCGCCACCTTCGGTCTCGACGCCACGCGTGCCATCGTCCTCCTCGCCGGCATCTACTACGGCGCGATGTACGGGGGCTCGACCACCTCGATCCTCATGCGCATTCCCGGGGAAGCGGCGTCGGTGATGACCTGCATCGACGGCTACGAGATGGCCCGCCGCGGGCGTGCGGGCGCCGCCCTCGCCATCGCCGCCGTCGGCTCCTTCGTGGCGGGCACGCTGTCGGTGGTCGCCCTCATGCTGCTGGCGCCGCCCCTGGCCAACTTCGCCCTCCGCCTGGGGCCGCCCGAGAACTTCGCGCTGCTCCTCCTGGGGCTGCTCGTGCTCGCCTACATGAGCGGGGGATCGATGCTCAAGTCCCTCGCCATGGCGTCGCTCGGGCTCATGCTCGGGATGGTGGGCATCGATCCCATGTCGGGCTACTTCCGCTTCGCCTTCGGCGTGGTCGAGCTGGGCGACGGCATCGGGGTCGTGCCTCTCGCGGTGGGGCTGTTCGGGATCGCCGAGGTGCTCGTCACCGCGGGCAAGCCCACGCCGCCCCTCGTGCAGCAGCCGCGACTTCGCGAGCTGCTTCCGTCGAGGGAGGAGTGGCGCCAGTCCGTCGGCCCCATCGGCCGCGGCACCCTGCTGGGCTTCCTCATCGGCATCATTCCGGGCTCGGCCCACATCATCTCGAGCTTCGTGTCCTACGCGGTGGAGCGGCGCCTGTCGCGCCGGCCCGAGGAGTTCGGCCGGGGCGCGGTCGCGGGCGTGGCCGGCCCGGAATCCGCGAACAACGCCGCCACCTCCGGCGCCTTCGTCCCCATGCTGGCGCTGGGTGTTCCCTCCGGCCCCATTCCGGCGGTGATGCTCGCCGCTCTCATGGTGCACGGCGTGTCGCCGGGACCGCTGCTCATCCAGCAGGCGCCGGCGCTCTTCTGGGGCTTCATCGCCTCGATGTACGTGGGCAACCTCATGCTGCTCATCCTGAATCTTCCCCTCGTGGGCCTCTTCGTCAACGTGCTGCGGGTGCCCTACGGGTTCCTCTATCCCGCCATCGTCGTCTTCTGCGTGCTGGGGGTGTACGCCGTCAACGGCAGCATGGTGGACGTGTGGATCGCGGTGACCATGGGCGTGCTCGGCTGGCTGCTCCGGATGCTGCAGTTCGAGACCGCCCCCATCGTCCTCGGCGCCATCCTGGCGCCGCTGCTGGAGATGAGCCTCCGCCAGTCGCTCGCCATGTCGGACGGCCACTACGGTATCTTCGTCACGCGGCCGCTCACGGCGACCCTGCTCGCGGTCGGCGTGCTGCTGCTGCTCCTGGGGCTGCGCGCCTCGATCGCGCGCGGGCTCGACTGGCGCGGGCGCCTCGCGCTCGCGGAGAAGGGAGACCAATCATGAGCCGCTTCGCCTCCATCGTCCTCGTGCTCGCCGCCTGCCTCGCAGGGCCGGCGGGCGGCGCCCTCGCCCAGGAGCCGTTCCCGTCCCGGCCCATCACGCTGGTGGCGCCGTTCCCGCCCGGGGGCGTGGCCGATCTCACCGCGCGTCCCGTCGCCGCCGCGCTGGAGCGCACCCTCAAGAACCCGGTCGGGGTCGTGAACAAGACGGGAGCGGCGGGCGCGGTCGGGATGCAGTTCGTGGCCACCAGCAAGCCCGACGGCTACACCCTGCTCCTCGCGCTCTCGAGCATCTCCATCATCCCCGAGGCGGACAAGCTGTTCGGGCGCCCGCCCGCCTTCACCGTCGACCAGTTCGCGCCCATCGCCCTGATCTCGGCGGATCCCACCATCCTGGTCGTCCGGACGGAAAGCCCGTGGAAGACCGCGAAGGAGTTCATCGAGGACGCGAGCAAGAAGCCCGGGCAGATCTCGTACTCGTCCTCGGGCATCTACGGCACGCTCCACATGGCGATGGAGCTCCTGTCGCACGCGGCAGGGATCAAGCTGCGCCACGTGCCGCACTCGGGCGCGGGGCCCGCCCTCACCGCCCTTCTCGGCGGCCACGTGGACGCGCTCGCCTCCGGCCCCGCGGTGGTGCTCCCCCACATCAAGTCGGGCAAGCTTCGGGCCCTGGCGGGCTGGGGCGAATCGCGCGTCGCCGCCCTCCCCGAGGTGCCGACGTTCAAGGAGCTCGGGTACCCGGGCGCGGAGTTCTACATCTGGGCGGGCGTGTTCGCGCCCAAGGGCACACCCGAGCCCGTGCTGGCCCGGCTTCGCGAAGGCCTGCGCGCGGCGGTAGCCGACCCGGAGTTCAAGGCGGCCATGGACAAGCTGGAGACGCCCATCGCCTTCAAGCAGGGTGAGGACTTCGCCCGCTTCTTCGCCGCGGACGCCAAGCGGCTGTCCGACGGCGTGCGCATGGTCGGGAAGATCGAGGAAAAGAAGTAGGGCGAGCCGCAGCCGAAGGCGAGGCGAGGATACGATCGTGGGTCCCGCGCGGAGCGCGGGAGCGAGCCGAAGGCGAGGCGAGGAGGGAAGCCACGGGCGCCGGGGCCTCCGGCGCCCGTGGGGCCAAGCTGGTCAGGCCGCGGACGTGACCAGCCGTGCCTTTCCCTTTCCCACTCGGGCGTCACACTGGCAAGAGCCGTGCCGAAACGGGAATGACGCCGCGACGCCCACTTGCCCGGCCCGCTCGAGCGCGCCGGACGAGATCGTAAGCGGCGCCGACACCCGGAGGCCTAGGCGCGGAGGCCCAGCCGCAGCGCGGCGGCCAGCAAGGCCACCTTGGACACGGACTCGGTGATCCGGTCGTCGAGGGCCATGGCGACGGCCTCCTGCAGGGGGACGACGCGGCGCTCGAAGAACTCGTCGTCGTCGGAGGGGAGGGGATCCGTCACGAGGTCCTCGCCGAGGAAGCAATGCGCCTCCTCGTCGAGATAGGCGCTCGACGGATAGAAGCGAGTGAGGAAGGTTAGCCGACCGGCGCGGTAGCCGCCCTCCTCGCGCAGCTCACGCTGCGCGGCGTCCTCCGGGGGCTCGCCGGGGAGCGCGCCGCCGCCCGGCAGCTCCCAGGAGTCGGCGCGGGTGAGGTGGCGGAACTGCCGGATCAGAACCACGCGCTCCCGATCCACGAGCGGGACCACGCCCACGGTGGGGCCCACGTGGAGCACGGGATAGGCGCGCTCGACGCCGGTGGGCAGACGCCAGAGATCTTCCCGTAGCGTCAGCTTGCCCATGGCGCGCAGCGGAGTCGAGCGCAGGAATTGCCAGTGGCCGGGCATGGGAGCGGCCCTCCTCGCGCCCGATCTTACGTGATAGCATCGACCCATGCCCGGCGAACCCCACGAGGCGCTCATGGCCAAGCTGCTGCAGGCCATCGAGGTCTCGCTGCGCGCCACCTTGGCCTCGCGCGAGGCGGTGCAGGAGATTCTCAAGCGGGGCGCGGAGACGGGCATCTTCTTCGCGGGCGCGCGCAAGCCGGATGGCGGCGACGCCTTCGACCTGACCGAGCAGGACCGCGACTTCCTCCGTTCGCTGTCGATCCGTCCCGAGCCGCGCGGCTGAGCTGATGCGCGGGCTGCTCCTCCTCGCGGCGGTGGCGGCGCTCGTGATCGCCCTGTGGCCGCTGCTGCGCAGCGCGCTCGAGCGCATTCCCTGGCCGCCGCGCGATGGCGCGGCGTCGCGCGACGAGCTGGTGAAGGACCCCGTCTGCGGCACCTACGTCGTCCGCTCGCGCGCCATCCGCAACGAGGCAGGCGGGCGGAGCGTCTACTTCTGCAGCCCGCGCTGCGCGGAGCGCTTCAGCGAGCAGGAGCGCTTGCGGTGAGGCTCGCGCTCTCGGGCGCCTGCGCCCCGGACTGGCCGCTGGAGGACGAGTTGACGGCGGCCGCCGCCGCGGGCTACGAGGCGGTGGAGCTCTGGCTCCCCAAGCTGTGGGCGGTGCTCGAGCGATCAGGGCCGGACGCGGTGGCGGCCGCCCTCAAGCGCCGGCACCTGGCGCCGGCCGCCCTGGCACCCATCGCCGACGCCACCTTCCGTGCCGGCGCCGGGCTGGAAGCGGTGACGGCGGAGGTGCACGGCGCCGCCGCGCTGGCGCGGGCCTTCGGCGCGCCCTGGGTGGTGGTGCAGCCCGGCGAGCGTCCCGACGGCGCCGGCGAGCGCGACGCACTCCGCGAGGGGCGTCACACCCTGGGCCGCCTCGCCCTGGCCGCCGAGCGCTACGACGTGGGGCTGGCCATCTGTCCCCTGGGGTACGCCTGGTCGTCCATCCGCACGGTGCGTGAGGCGGGCGACATCATCGAGGCAGTGGGGCGGAAGTCACTCGGCCTGGCCCTCGACACCTTCCACATGCACGTGGCGGGATCGCGGCCCGAGGACATCGGCCATCTGCGCGCGCGCTGGATCGGGCTCGTGCGCCTCGCCGACGCCCCCGCGGGCGAGCCCGAAGCCCTGCGCGACGCCCACCGTCTGCCCCCGGGGGAGGGCGTGATCCCCCTGGGCGACATCGTGGCCCGCGTGCGCGCGCTCGGCGCGACGGAGGCGACGGTGGTGCTGGCCTGCCCTCTGACGGGCGGCCTCGGCGATGCGGCAGGCTGGGCGAAGCGCCTCCGCGAGCGGGCGGCCGCCGTGCTCCGCGCCCCGGCGCCGGCGGGGCGCCGCTGAGCATGGCCTGGGATCTCCTCGTCTGCGATCTCGACGGCACGCTCGTCGGCAAGTCGGAGCCCCTCGATCCCGCCCTCGTCAAGGCCTTCCACCGCGCGCGCGACCGGGGCCTGCTGATCTCGCTCGCCACCGGCCGCATGCCGCCGGGCGCCGAGCGCTTCCGTGACGAGCTCGGGATCACGGCGCCGTGCATCTTCTACAACGGTGCCCTCGTGCGCGACCACGAGGAAGGCCGCGACCTCTTCTCGGTGACCCTGCCGCGGGGCCTCCTGGGCCGGGCGTACGAGGTGTTCGCCAACGCGCCAATCCACCCCCTCTTCTATCGAGATGACCGGCTCTACTGCCTCGAGGAGACCTTCCCGGTGCTCGAGTACGCGGGGGACCAGCACCTGCGCGTCGAGCCTATTCCCGACCCGGAGGACTTTCTCCGGCTGGGCGGCTTCGTGAAGGGCCTCTTCATCGGCCATCCCGCCACGCTGCCGGTGGTGCGCGACGAGCTCGAGCCGGTGGCCCGCCCGGACGCGCGTCTCGTCATGACACGCACGGACTACCTCGAGATGATTCCCGCGACCGCCTCCAAGGGCGTGGCCCTCCGGCATCTCTGCGAGCATCTGGGCATCCCGCCGTCCCGTGTCATCGCGGTCGGCGACCAGGAAAACGACCTCGAGATGATCGAGGCCGCGGGGCTGGGCGTGGCCATGCCCGATGCCCCGGAGCGCGTCCGCACCGCCGCCGGCCGGGTGGCCCCTTCCCGCCGCGACGGGGGCCTCCTCTCCCTCTTCCGCGAGCTCATGCCCGAGCACTTCGGTTGATTGGCGAGCCGCAGCCGTAGGCGAGGCGAGCGGATACATAATGGTGTCCCGAGCGAAGCGAGGGCGGGCCGTCGCGGATGAGGCGAGCGGATACATGATGGACCAAGTTCAAGGACGGCACAGGATCGTGATTGTCGACGACGAGCCGGAGATCGGACGCATTCTCGCGATGATCCTCCGCCGGGCCGGGTTCGAGACGGAGGCATTCACGGGCGGGCGGGCCGCGCTCGCGGGCCTCGCCGCCGTGCCCGCCGATCTCGTGATCCTCGACGTGACCATGCCCGAGCTGGACGGCTTCGAGACCCTGCGGCGCATCCGCGAGACGCCCGCGACCGCGCGGCTGCCCGTCATCATGCTCACCGCGAACGCCGCCGCCGACGACCGGGCGCGCGCGGAAAGCCTCGGCGCCGACGACTTCATCGCCAAGCCGTTCGAGCCCGCCGACGCGCTGGCGCGCGTGCGCGCGCTCCTCGCGCGCGAGGGCTGAGCCCGACACCAGGAGGCCCGATGCCGCGAGTGCGCGAGATCGAGGATGACGGAGGCGATCCCATCCTGAAGGACCTCTTCACGAAGGAGCGCGAGGTCTTCGGATATCTGCTCAACCCCACCAAGGTGCTGGCCCACACCCCCGTCATCCTGCGGGCGGCCAAGCAGCTCAGCGCGGCCATCGAGAAGTCGGGCCTCCTGCCCGCGGGGCTGCTGCCGCTGATCTACCTGCGGGTCGCGCTGATCAACGGGTGTCCGTTCTGAGTTGACATCAATGCATCCCGGGGGATGCAGGCGGGGGCGACGGACGAGAAGATCCAGGCCTTGCCGGTCTGGCGGGACAGCGCGCTCTTCTCGCCGCTCGAGCGCGACGCCCTGGACTACGCGGAGAAGATGACGCTGACGGGCGAGAAGGTGACGGACGAGCTCCACGCGCGGCTCCGGGCGCACTTCACCGAGGCCCAGATCGTGGAGCTGACGGCGGCGGTGGCGCTGGAGAACTTCCGCTCGAAGTTCAATCCCGCGCTCGGAATCGGGGCGCAGGGCTTCTGCATGCTCAGGTAGTGGCGCGCTGAGATCAGGCTTGGCAGGCGGTTGGAGCGGGTCGACCTCGTTCGATCACTCAATCAGCTGGTCCACCCGGAGCAGTATCGTCCGGGGAATCGTGAGCCCGAGGAGCCTGGCGGTCTTCGAATTGATGACCAGTTCGAACTTCGTCGGCTGCTCGACGGGGAGGTCGGCGGGCTTCGCGCCCTTGAGGATCCGGTCGACGTACGTCGCGGCGCGCCTGAACAGGTCGGTGAAGCTTGGCGCATAGGACATGAGTCCGCCGGCCTCGACGAAGAGCCTCTCATCGAAGATGCTCGGGAGCTGATGCTTGCGGACGAAATCTGCAATGAGCTGCCGGCCCTTGAAGTTGATAGGATTGCCTATGGCGAGCAGGGCATGGGCGCGGCTTGAGGAGACGGTGGCGAAGGCGGTCGGGAAGTCGTCGGGGCTTCGCACCTCGATCGACTGGATCTCCAGGCCGGCCACCTGAGCCGCGGCCAGCATCTCCCGGAAGCTTAGCAGCTCGACTGGGCTGGCCGGATTCCATAGGACAGCCAGTCGGGAGATGCGCGGGGCGATCTCCTTGAGGAGCTCGAACCGCTTTCCGTTTAGCTCGGGAGCGATGTTGGTCAGGCCCGTGATGTTGCCACCGGGACGGGCGAGGCTCTCCACGAGGCCGATCTTTTCAGGGTACGCGGATACTGTCATCACGATTGGGATCGTGCTCGTCGCCAGCTTGGCCGCCCGGACCGCCTGCGTTCCCGACGCGACGATGACGTCGGGCGCGAGCGCGACCAGCTCGAGCGCGAGGCTGGGCAGCCGATCGGTCTTCCCTTCTGACCACCGCCATTCCATTCTGACGTTGCGGCCATCGACATAGCCCAGGTCGCGCAACCCCTGTCGCAGTCCCTCCCACTGGGGCGTGTTCTCGTTACCCAGAACCCCGATTCGGTGGACCTTCGTCGCCGGCTGGGCGTTGGCGAGCGGCGGGGCGGCGAAGAAGCCACCGGCAAAGAGGGCGGTCAGCACGAGGCGGGTCCAATTCATGCCTGTCTCCATCTCCTCACTCGGCTCTCGCTGCGCCACTCGGGCTACACCGAGCGCTCGAAACATAGCCGAGCGAAGCGGAGTCCACAAGGCGTTTTGACGAGCGAGGGGCTGCGCCAGCGGAGGTGCCACGATGGTGAATACCCGATTGCGCCGTGCCGCAGCCTGCTGGATCAGCCGTGCTAACATTCCCGTCGCATGGGCCTGGACGATCATCCAGTCGAAACGGGGTCGGGGAGGGAAGCCATGAACGCGACGGCGGCGGTGCTCTACGACGTGAAGAAGCCGGTGGTGGTGGAGTCAGTGGAGCTGCTCGATCCGGGCCCGCACGAGGTGCGGGTGCGGTACGCCGCGAACGGCGTCTGCCACAGCGACTACCATGTCATCAACGGTGACTACCCGCACCCGCTGCCGGTGGTCCTCGGGCACGAGGCCTCCGGGGTGGTGGAGGCGGTGGGCGCGGGCGTGGAGTCGGTCAAGGTCGGCGACCATGTCTGCTCCTCGTATATCCCCTCCTGCGGCAAGTGCTGGTACTGCGCCAACGGGCGGCCCACTCTCTGCGCGCTGCGCGACAAGCCGCGCTGGTTCCTTCTCGACGGGACTACGCGCCTCCGCAAGAACGGGCAGTCTCTGCATCACTTCCTCGGGGTGGCGGGGTACGCGACCCACGGCGTGCTGATGGAGGAGAGCGTGATCCCGATTCGCCGCGACGTGCCGCTCGACGTGGCGTGCCTGGTGAGCTGCGGGGTGCTCGCGGGCGCGGGGCCCGTGCTCAACGCGGCCAAGGTGCCGGCGGGCGCGAGCGTGGCGGTGTTCGGGTGCGGCGGCGTGGGCCTCAACACCATACAGGCCGCGCGCCTAGTGGGGGCGGGGAAGGTGATCGCGGTGGATCTGTCGCGCAAGAAGCTGGGCTGGGCGGAGGAGTTCGGCGCTACGCACGTGGTCGACGCTTCCAGCGAGGATCCGGTGGCGCGCGTGGTCGAGATCGCCGGCCGCGGCGGGGTGGACTACGCGTTCGAGGTGGTGGGGACGCAGAAGACGGTGGAGCAGGCCCTGGCCTCGACGCACCGGGGCGGCATGGCGGTGGTGGTGGGGGTGTGCCCGTCCGGGACGCGCCTGTCCATCGATCCCACCATGTTCCTGCAGCAGCGCATCCTCACCGGCACCTCGTTCGGCGGCGGGCATCAGCGGACCGACGTGCCCCTGCTGCTCGACCTCTACATGGACGGCAAGTACAAGCTCGACGAGCTCATCACCCGGCGCATGCCCCTGGCCGAGCTCAACCAGGCCTTCGAGCTCATGCTCCAGGGGGAAGTGAAGCGTAGCGTCATCGTCTACGAGTGAGCGGAGGGCGACCGCTCGCGGCGCTCCGGGCGCGCTGGACGATCCCGCTCGCGATGTTCGTGGGCAGCTTCGCGTGGTCGTTCGTCTTCGTGAGCCTGCCCTTCTACATCCACCGGATCAGCACGCTCGACGAGGTGTCCACGCTCCGCTGGACGGGCTGGATCCTCGGGGTGAGCTCCCTCGTCACCGTCGTCACCGCGCCGCTATCGGGGCGGCTCGCGGGGCGGGGCGATCCCAAGGCCTTCTACATGCTGGTGCAGCTGCTGCAGGGCGTGGGCTTCCTCTTGATGGCGCTGGCGCGCACCCTGCCGCAGATGCTGGGCGCGCGCGTGCTGCTGGGGCTCATGGGGGCCTCGTCGACCTTTGCCTTCATCATGGCGGGCCGGCGGGCCGGCGGCGACGTGCGCCGCGACGTGTCCGCGATACAGTCGGGCATGACGCTCGGGCAGGTGCTCGGCCCGCCCCTCGGCGCGGTGTTCGCCTCGCGCGTCGGGTTCCAGGAGTCCTTCATCCTCGGCGGCGTGCTCCTGTGGGGCTGCTGCGTGCTGGTGGGCTTCGGCGTTCCCGAGGGCGCCGGGCGGGCGGCGGCGGAGACGCGGGCCGGGCGCACCTCCATCGCCGAGGTGGCGACGGTCTGTCTCCTCGTGCTCGTGGCCTCGACGCAGATCTTCTTTCTCACCGCGATCCTCCCCCAGGTGCTCCCGCCGCTGGGCGTCCCTCCTGACGACACGCTCGAGGTGGGCGGCCTCGTCATCTTCGTCACCGGCCTCGCCGCCGCGCTGGGGTCGGTGCTCGCGCCCCGCCTGGGCGAGCTCGTGGGCGATCGCCGCGCCATCGTCTGGTTCCTCGGCGCCTCCTCGCTCCTCCTCGCCGCTCAGGCGGCCGCGCCCGAGCTGTGGACCTTCGGCATCCTGCGCTTCCTCCAGGTGCTCTGCATCGCGCCCATCTTCCCGCTCTCGGTGGCGGCCATCGCCCAGCGCTCGTCGGGCACCGCCATCGGCTTCGTCAACTCCTCGCGTATCGGCGCCGCGTTCTTGGGGCCGGTGGTCGCGACGACGCTCCTCACCGTCGCCCCCGTCTGGGCGGTGTACGTGACCTTGGGCGCGGTCGGTTTGGCGGTGGTGCCGGTGCTGCTCCGCGCCTTCGGCGGCCGGAGCGCGGCCGGAGCGGCGCGGGCGTGAGCGACGGGCGCGTGGTGCGCGTCTCCGAGGTGCGGATGGAGGGCGTGGGGAAGCGCCTCGGCGGCGCGTGGGTGCTGCAGGACGTCTCCGTGTCCGTGCTGCCCGGCGAGCTCTACACCCTGCTGGGCGCCCCCGGCAGCGGCAAGACCACGCTCCTGCGCATGCTCGCCGGCTTCACGCGGCCCGACGCCGGCCGCATCGTGGTGGACGATGCGCCCATCGACGCGGTGCCGCCGCAGGAGCGCGGCATCGGCATGGTGTTCACGGGGTACGCGCTGTGGCCCCACATGACGGTGGGCGACAACGTGGCCCTCGGGCTGCGCCAGCGGGGCGCTCGCGGCGATGCGCTGGCGCGCCAGGTGGGAGCCGCCCTCGAGCGCGTCGGCCTCGGCGGCTTCGAGCGTCGGCGCCCCGCCGACCTCCACGGCGCGGAGCCCCTTCGCGCCGCGCTTGCCCGCGCGCTCGCGCTCGAGCCGCGGCTGCTCCTGCTGGACGAGCCGCTGGGTCCCCTCGACCCCTCGCTGCGCGACGCGATGCGGGTCGAGCTGGGGCGGCTGCACCAGGAGGCGGGCATCACCACGCTCCTCGCCACCCGCGAGCCCGCCGAGGCCCTGGCGGTGTCCACCCGCATCGCCGTGCTGGCGGGCGGGGGCCTCGTGCAGGAGGGTCGGCCGGAGGACGTCTACTGGCGGCCGCGCTCCCGCGCCGTCGCCGAGCTCGTGGGCGGGGCCAATCTCGTGCCCGTCCGCGTGCTCGAGCTGCGCGAGATGGGCGTGCTCGTGGAGACCGACGGGGGCGCGCGGGTGCCGGTGGGCCACGGCGGGCGCGCGTGGAGCGTGGGCGAGCGCGGGCTGCTCTGCCTTCGGCCGGAGGCGCTTCGCATCGACGAGGCGGCGCTGGTGCCGGGCGGCATCGCGGGCACGGTGGAGGGGTATGTCTTCGAGGGAGGCCGCGCGCGCTACGACGTCGCCGTTCCCGGCGCGCTCGTGCGCGTCGAGATGCTCACCTCCGCGCTCGCGGGCCGCGGCTTCAAGCCCGGCGATCGCGTCAAGATCGAGGTGTCACCGGAGACCTCGATCCTCCTCCCCGCGGAGTAGTGGTATCGTGGGCGGGACTCGACACCAAGGAGGCTGATCCGATGGCCAAGGACATCAAGCCGGCCGAGCTCAAGCGACGCCTCGACGCGCACGAGCCCATCGTGCTCCTCGACGTTCGCGACGGCTGGGAGACCGCGCTTGCGCGCATCGACAACGCCACGCACATCCCGATGGAGGAGCTGGAGCACCGCACCGCCGAGCTCGATCCCAAGGACGAGATCGTCGTCATCTGCCATCACGGTGTGCGCAGCGCGGCGGTGGCGGACTATCTCGGCGACGCCGGCTTTCCACGGGTGTGGAACCTGTCCGGCGGCATCGATCAGTGGGCCCGCTCGGTCGATCACGGGATGAAGCGCTACTGATGGACGGGCGGGTCCGGGTCGAACAGCGCGACGGCTGCGCGTGGGTGACCCTGGACCGGCCGCCGCTGAACCTCCTCGAGCCGGGGCTGATCCGCGTGCTTCGCGACACCTTCCTTGGTCTCGCGCGCGACGCCGCCGTGCGGGTGGCGGTGGTGACGGGCGCGGGGCGGGCCACCTGCGCGGGCATGCAAATGCAGGTGCTGCGCGATCTCGACCCCGCGAGCGCGAAGGCCCTCATCAGCAGCCTGCACGACGCCATCCACGCCGTGCACGAGGCGCCGTTCCCCACCATCGGCATGATCAACGGCGCCTGCCTGGGGGCGGGGTTCGAGCTGGCGATGGCCTGCGACATGCGCGTGGCCGCGACCGGCGCCCTGCTCGGGTTGCCCGAGATCCGCGTGGGCATTCCGTCGGTGATCGAGGCCGCGCTCCTGCCCGCGCTGGTGGGGCCGGGGCGCGCCGCGGAGATCCTGCTCGTGGGCGCGCCGGTGACCGCGGCGCAGGCGCTCGAGTGGGGCCTTGTCAATCGCGTGACGCCGCCCGAAGCCCTGGTCTCCACCACCGAAGCCCTCGTCGAGTCCATTCTCGCGTGCGCGCCGTCTGCGGTGCGCCTGCAGAAGGAGCTCATCATCCGGTGGCGGAACACCGATCTGCGCACCGCCATCGAGTCGGGCATCAATGCCTTCGCCCAGTCCTACGCCACCGGCGAGCCGCGCGAGGCCTTGAGCGCCTATCTCGAGAAGCGCAAGCCGCGCTTCGCCTGACCGGCCGCCGCCCGCCGTGTCCCGGCCGATTCGCGCCGTCACCGTGGACTTCTGGGGCACGCTCGTCTTCGAGGGCCCCCGCGCCGACGACCGCTATCGCGAGCGGCGCCTCGCCGACTTCGCCACCATACTCGGCGGCGCGGGGTTCCGCGTGACGTCGGCGGAGCTCGCCCGTGGCTACGAGCAGTCGGGGCGCGAGCTGACGTGGGTGTGGTCGGAGAACCGCGACGTCCCCGTGGTGCGCCACGTGGCGTCGGTCCTCGAGGGCGCGATACCGGGACTGTCCGCGCGCGTCAGCGCCGCCACCCTGGACGCGCTGGTGGAAGCCTACGGGGCACCCGCCCTGCTCGTGCCTCCCGCGGCGGACACCGGGGCGCGCGCGGGCCTGGAGGCCTTGACGGCGCGCGGCCTGCGCCTGGCGGTCGTCTCGAACACCATGCGTACGCCCGGCCGCGCGATGCGGCGCATCCTCGAGGGGCATGGCTTGCTGGCGGCGTTCCAGCACCTGACGTTCTCGGATGAGGTCGGCGTGCGAAAGCCCGCGCCCGAGATCTTCCGGCTCACGCTCGCCGCGCTGGGTGTGCCCGTGGAGGAGGCGGTGCACGTGGGCGACGATTCGCGCCTCGACGTGGAGGGCGCGCGCAATGCCGGGCTGCGAGCGGTGCAGGTGGTGGCGGCGGGGCGCGAGGCGGGGCCGCCCGAGCCAGACGTCGTGATCCGGGGGCTGGGCGAGCTGCCCGCCGCCATCGCCACCCTGGAGGCCCGCGCGTGATCCGGGCGGTGACCTTCGACTTCTGGCAGACCCTCGCCGACGACTCGCCCGACAACCTCGCCGCCCAGCGGCGGCTGCGGCTGGAGGCCCTGCACTCGGCGCTCGTCGCCGCGGGGCTGCCCGTCGACGCCGCGGCGGTCGAGGCCGGCTACGAGTGCTCGCAGGTGCTGCTGGAATCGCGGTTCTGGAATCAGCACCGCGATCCCGGCTTTCCCGAGCAGGTGGCGCTGGTCCTTGACTGCGTGGCGCCCGGCGCGGCCGCCCGCGTCACGGGCTCGCGTTTGGACGCGCTCTTGCGCGGCTACGCCGACCCCGTGCTCCGATGCCCGCCGCATCTGTGCCCCGGCGCCGCGGAGGCCGTGCGCGGGCTCGCCGCGCGAGGTATCGCCTTGGGCATCGTGTCCAATACCGGTCGCACACCCGGGTGGGCGCTGCGACGGTATCTCGAGAGCCACGATCTCCTGCGCTACTTCCGCGCCGTGTCCTTCTCGGACGAGGTCGGGGCACGCAAGCCGGAGGCGGAGATCTTCCGCCGCGCCCTGGCCAAGCTGGGCCCGGAGGCGGGGCGCGCGCCCGCCGACACGGCCCACGTGGGCGACAATCCCGACGCCGACGTGGAGGGCGCCCGCGGCGTGGGCATGCGCGCCGTGCACTACACCGCCGGCCACCGGGCTGCCGCCGCGCGGGCCGACCTCATCCTGGCGGACCTCGCGACTCTCCCTGAGCGGCTGGCCGGCCTTTGAGCGCCAGGGCGGCCTTGTGGTAACTTGGCGACGGTTGGAGGATCGGAACACCGTGAATTGGAGGAATACATGACCGGCAATCCGCATCGGAATCAGGCACGCACGGGCATCACTCGCCGCGCCTTCACTGTCGGCATGGGTGCCGCCGGTATCGTCGCCGGCACCGCGCCGTTCAACGTGGTGCGCGGTCAGGGTGCGGTGCTGAAGGTCGGCGTGCTGCTGCCACGCTCCGGGGTGCAGGCCGGCATCGGCCAGGACTGCCAGCGCGGCGTCGAGATCACCAACGGTATTCTGAGGGATATTGGGCTGCCACCGTTGCAGATCATGAACGGCGACACCGAGTCCGATCCACAGATCGCGCGCGCGCAGGCCGAGAAGCTGATCAACGAAGGCGCGCAGCTGCTGGTCGGCGCCTTCGACTCGGGCCAGACCACGACGATTGCGCAGGTCGCCGAACAGCGCGGGATTCCGCTTGTCATCAACATCGCCGCCGCCCCGCCGATCACCGAGCAGGGCTACAAGTTCGTGTTCCGCAACTTCCCGACCGCACCCGTGATTCTCATGGATGCGTTCGCCAACCAGAAAGAGGTGTTTCAGTCGAGCGGAGCGACGCCGAAGTCGGTGGTGTTCATGCACGTGAACGACACGTTCGGCACCGCGATGCAGAAGGGTATCGGCGACATCTTTCCGAAAGCCGACATGCCCTACAAGATCGTGGAAACGATTGCCTACGACCCGAAGGCGCGCGACCTGTCCGTCGAGGTCGCAAAGGCCAAGGCGACCGGTGCCGAGGCGCTGCTCATGGTCAGCCGTCTGAACGATGCCATCCTGCTTACCCGGGAGCTGATCAAGCAGCGCTGGTCGCCGATGGCGGTGCTCAGCATGGGGCCCGGGTGGTACGAGGACCAGTATCTGAAGACGCTCGGCAATCTGTCCGACGGTCCGCTCAGCTTTGTGCCCTGGTATGATCCGAACAAGAAGCTAAGCAAAGCGCTGGTGGCGGCGCTTGCCAAGGCGTACCCGGACGTCAACGTGGCCACGAACCACATCTACACGTTCGAGGCGTTGCTGGTGGCCGCCGATGCCCACAAGCGCGCGGGCTCGACCGATCCAAAGGCGTTGGCCGATGCGATCCGCAAGACCAACATCACCGACAATGTCAGCCCCGGCCCGGGGATCCGGTTCAACGAGAAGGGTCAGAACGACAAGCTGAGCAATTCCGCGATCCAGAATCGCGGCGGCAAGCATGTCATGGTCGCGCCCAAGGCGGCCGCCAACGCGAAAGCCGAAGTTCCGATGAAACCGTACGACAAGCGCGGCTGATTCTGCCCGCGGAGATCTATCTCAACGTCGCGATCAGCGGCCTGTTGACCGGCCTCATCTATGGTCTGAGCGCGCTCGGCCTGTCGGTTATTTTCGGCGTGGTCCGCATCGTCAATTTTGCCCATGGCGAGATCATGGTGGTCGGGATGTTCGGGACGCTGGTGCTGTTCCGGCAGTTCGGCGTCGATCCGCTGCTGGCGATGCCGTTCATCGCGATCATCCTGTTCGGCTTCGGCTATCTGTTGCAGGACTGGGTGATCCGGCGTGTCGCGCATCTTGCCGACCATATGCAGTTCTTGCTGATGGCGGCTGTCGCGGTCATGCTGATTGCGGTCTGCCTGATGGTCTTCAAGGGCGACGCCCAGGGCGTGCGGGTGCGCTATGCGCTCGACTCCTTCGCGATCGGGTCGCTGATCGTCGACAAGGTGAAAGTCTATGCCGGCGTGGCGGCCTTGATCACCTCCGGTGCGCTGTTCGCCTTCTTTCGCTACACCGACAGTGGCAAGGCGATCCGCGCCTGCGGCGACAATTACGTTGGCGCATTGGTGGTCGGCCTGAATGTCCGCCGTATGTTTGCGCTCACGTTCGGAATCGGGTGCGCCTGTCTCGGCGCCGCCGGGGCGATCATGCTGCTTCTGATCGACGTGCATCCCTATCTTGGCCCGGCGTACACCTTGCTTGCCTTCACGATCGTGATCGTCGGCGGCATGGGGTCGCTGCCGGGCGCGTTGCTCGGCGGGGTGCTGATCGGCACATCCGAGGCGCTGGCCGGCATCATTCTTCAGCCGTCATTGAAGACGGCATTCAGCTTCGGCCTGCTGATACTGGTGCTGTTGTTTCGGCCGCAGGGCCTGCTCGGAAGGGCGAGCCGCTGAACCGTCTGCTCGAAGGTGTTCCGCCTCGCGGCCGGGGTCTGTTGGCCGTATGCGCAGCCCTGCTGGTGATCGCGCCCCATGTCGTGAGCAATTACATGCTCAGCGTGCTGATCATCGTCCTGTACTTTGCCTATGTCGGCCAAGCCTGGAACGTGATGATCGGATTTGCCGGGTTGTTGTCGCTGGGGCACGCGCTGTTTGTCGGGATCGGCGCGTATGCCAGCGCGGCCTTGTTCGTGCATTTCGGAGTCGGGCCGTGGCTCGGCGTGTTCGTGGCGATCGCGCTTTCGGTGCTCGTCGGCTGCCTGATCGGCTATCTGGGCTTTCGCTTCTCGATTGGCGGCGTCTATTTCGCGCTGCTGACCATCGCGTTTGCCGAGTTCACCCTCATAGTGATCGATCACACTCGCTGGCTCGGGTCGACCGAGGGCCTGTTTCTGCCCGTCTCCAATCGCGAGACCGTCGACTTGCTCAACCTGCGCGGCTCGCCCGTGATGTTCTACTACGTGATCCTTGCCATGGCCGCGTCGGCTCTGGTGCTGTGCCGTGTCCTGCTCAATTCGAGGCTCGGCTATTACTGGCGGGCGATCCGCGAGGATCAGGACGCGGCCGAGGCGAGCGGCATTCATCTGTTCCGTTACAAGATGATCGCCATCGTGATCTCGTCCGGTCTCACCGGCATCGGCGGCGTCTGGTACGCGTTCTACTACAATAACCTCTTTCCGGAGACGACCTTCTCGACCGGGAAGTCGATTGAGCTCATTCTCGGCACGGTGGTGGGCGGCGTCGGCACCTTGTTCGGGCCGATCATCGGGGCGTTTTTGCTTACGCCGCTCGGTGAGACGTTGACGGTGCTCACGGCGGGCTTCAAGATCGACGGCATCAAGCAATTCTTTTGGGGGGTGTGCGTCGCGGTGATCGTGCTATTCCGTCCGTCCGGCGTATGGCCGTGGATGTCGACGCTGCTCAAGCTCGATGGTCGGCGTGACGGGGCCAAGCCATGAGCGGTGCCGCGTCGCTGTCGGTGAGAGGCATTTCCAAACGCTTCAGAGGACTTGCCGCAGTGAGCGATGTGTCATTCGACGTCTCAGCGGGGGCCATATACGCGCTCATCGGGCCGAACGGTGCCGGCAAGACCACGATCTTCAACATGATCGCCGGGGTGTTCCGGCCCGATTCCGGCACCATCCTGCTGGATGGCGCGCCCCTTGTCGGCAAGCGGCCCGACCAGATCTGCCGCGCTGGGGTGGGGCGCACCTTCCAGCTGGTGCGGCCGTTCCAAGCGCTGACCGTCGAGGAGAATGTCGCGATCGGAGCGCTGACCTGGACCGACGACGTCAAGGAGGCGCGGGACTATGCCGGTATCGTGCTGAAGCTGCTGGGCCTCGACGACAAGCGATTGTCCTATCCCGACCGCATCACCTTGCCCGACCGCAAGTGCCTGGAAGTGGCGCGTGCGCTCGCAACCAAGCCGAAAGTGCTGCTGCTCGATGAGGTGATGGCCGGTCTGCGCCCGACCGAGACCGACCGCATGGTCGGTGTGTTCCGCAAGCTCAATGAAGGGACCGGGCTGACGATTCTCTTGATCGAGCATGTGATGCGCGCGGTGATGGCGTTGTCGCGGCATATCGTGGTGGTCAACTACGGCAAGGTGATTGCCGAGGGCACGCCGGAGCAGGTCACCCGCGATCCCGACGTGCTTGCCTGCTATCTCGGCGTCGAGGCGGTGGAGTAATGCTGGCGATCCACGACCTGGATGTGCGGTACGGCGATGCCCAGGCGCTCGAGGGCGTGTCGCTTGAGGTCGAGGAGGGCACGATCGTCGCGGTGGTGGGCTCCAATGGCGCAGGCAAATCGTCGCTGATCCGCACGGTCGCCGGCATGCTGAGGCCCGCGAGCGGCCGCATCGTCTATCGAGGGACCGACATTGCCGGGTGGCCGAGCCACAGGGTGTGCAATCTCGGTATCGGCCAGGTGGCCGAGGGCCGGCAGATATTTCCCTCACTCACCGTTTCGGAGAATCTGGACGTCGGCGCCATGCTTCCGCGGGGGCGCGCCGGCCGTGCCGGGAATCGTGAACGCGTACTGCACATGTTCCCGCGTTTGCGCGAGCGGGCCGCGCAGGCCGCCGGAACTTTGTCGGGCGGCGAACAGCAGATGCTCGCGATTGGGCGCTGCCTAATGGGCGCGCCTGAGCTCGTGATGTTCGACGAGCCCTCGCTCGGCCTTGCGCCGGCGCTGGTGCAGGAGGTACTCAGAACCATCCAGGATCTCAATCGCGAGGGCCTGACCTGCGTGCTGGTCGAGCAGAATGTCGCCGTCTCGCTCAAGCTGGCGAGCCGCGCCTACGTGCTGGAGAATGGCCGCATCACGTTGTCGGGCTCGGGTGGCGAGCTTCTGGCCGACGACCGCGTACGGCGGGCCTATCTCGGGCTTTAGGGTGCGCGCATCAGCGCAGTGAGCAGGGCGGCGATCAGCCGTATTGCGTCCCTGTGCCCACCCGGGTAACATCGGTGGCCGCATGAACGTGAACGAGCTCCGCACAAAGATCCGCGACATCAAGGACTTCCCCACGGAAGGCATCCTCTTCAAGGACATCACCACGCTCCTCAGGGACGGCCCGGCCTGGGCCTCCGTCATCGACCACCTGGCGGCGCGGTACCACACATCGCTGGTGGAGATCGTGGTAGGCGTGGAGTCGCGCGGCTTCATCTTCGGCGGGGCCCTGGCCCATCAGCTGAAGGCCGGATTCGTGCCCGTCCGCAAGCGGGGCAAGCTGCCCGCGCCCACCATCGAGGAGGAGTACGAGCTGGAGTACGGACGCGACGTGCTCGCCATCCACGAGGACGCGATCCGCCCGGGCCAGCGGGTGCTGGTCGTGGACGACCTTCTGGCCACCGGCGGCACCATGGCGGCGACGCTCCGGCTCGTCGAGCGGCTGGGGGGCAAGGTGGTGGGGGCGGCCTTCCTGATCGAGCTGGGCTTCCTCAAGGGGCGGGAGCGGTTACGCGGCTACCCGATCGACGCCCTTATCAGGTACGATTAGGGCATGCGTTCCCCCCTGGCCCTGCTCGCGACCCTGCTGCTCGGCGTCGGCCTCGCCGGCGCCGCCCCCGCGCGCGCCCAGGACGCCGTGCCGCCCTCGGCGCCGGCCCCCGCGGGCCCCTCAGCGATTCTCCAGCTGCTCAACCAGAAGTCGGACAGCATGGAGATGACCCTCAAGGAGTCGCTGCGTCCGGACGTCACCCCGGCACCCGCCTCGCGCGCGGACGCGCCCGAGCGGATGCCGGACGGCAGCGTGCGCTACGGGAAGACGCGGGTGAACGTGAAGGTCAACGCGGATTGCCCCGACGATCCCTTCCACGAGGCGGCCCCGCCGCCGCCCCGCCGCGCCCGGTAGCCCACTCGCGGCCGAACGGAGAACCCCGCCGCCCGCGGCTCGCGCGTCCCGGGCGCGGTCAGACAGGGAGTCGCCCAGCATGGCCATCAAGAACGTCGGTGTGATCGGGTGTGGGCTCATGGGCTCGGGCATCGCCCAGGTCTCCGCCCAGGCCGGCTTCCGCACGGTGGTGGTGGAGGCCAACCGCGAGCTCCTCGAGCGCGGGCTCGGCGGGCTGGGCCGCACCCTCGACGGCCTCGTCGCCAAGGCCAAGCTCGATGAGGCGGGGAAGAAGCAGATCCTGGACCGCATCGTCGGCGCGACCGACCTCGCCGCCCTCAAGGACTCGGACCTCGTCATCGAGGCCATCACCGAGAACCAGCCGCTGAAGAACGAGACCTTCGCGCGGCTCGACGCGATCTGCCCGCCGCACGCCCTCCTCGCCTCCAACACATCGTCCTGCAACGTGACGGCGATGGCGGCGGCGACCAAGCGCCCGGCGCAGGTCCTGGGCCTGCACTTCTTCAACCCGGTGCCGCTGATGAAGCTGGTGGAGGTGGTGCAGACCATCCTCACCGACGACAAGTCCGTGGCCCAGGCCTATGAGTGGGTGCAGGCGGTGGGAAAGGTGCCGGTGCGCGCCAAGGACTCCACGGCGTTCATCGTGAACCGGCTCCTCGTGCCGTATCTCCTCGACGCCGTCCGCGTCTACGAGGGCGGCCTGGCCAGCCTGGAAGACATCGACACCGCGATGAAGCTCGGCTGCGGCTATCCGATGGGTCCCTTCACCCTCCTCGACCTGGTCGGGCTCGACACGACCATGTACGTGGCGGAGGTCATGTTCGAGGAGTTCCGCGAGGCGCGCTACGCGCCGCCGCCCCTGCTGAAGCGCATGGTCATGGCCGGCCAGCTCGGCCGCAAGAGCGGCAAGGGCTTCTACGACTACCGGAAGCAATGAACGACGCTTGGTACCTGACTGACGATCAGCGCGCCATCCGGGATCTGGCGCGGGACATCTCGCAGGAGCGCATCGCCCCGCTGGCCGCCCGCGTGGACGAGACGGAGGAGTATCCGGCGGACCAGCTCCGCCTCCTCGGCGAGCAGGGGCTCATGGGCCTGCACATTCCCGAGGAGTACGGAGGCGCGGGGGCGGGCACGCTCGCCTATTGCCTCGCCGCGGAGGAGGTCGCGCGGGCTTGCGCGGCGACCGCGACGATCTTCCTCGTGCAGAATCTCGGCGGTTATCCCATCGTGCTGGGTGGCAACGTGGAGCAGAAGAAGCGATTCCTCCCGCGCCTGGCCACCGGCGAGATCACCGCCGCGTTCTCCCTCTCCGAGCCGGGCTCCGGCTCCGACGCCGCCGGGATGACGTGCGCGGCGGTGCGCAAGGGCGACCGCTACGTGGTCAACGGCTCCAAGATGTGGGTGACCAACGGCTCGCACGCCGGGGTCATCACCGTGTTCGTGAGCACCGATCGCGCCCAGCGCGCCCGGGGCGTCACCGCGCTCCTCGTCGAGCCCGGGACGCCGGGCTTCAGCGTGGGGAAGCACGAAAAGAAGCTCGGCATCCGGGGCAGCCCCACGGTGGCGCTGCACTTCACCGACTGCGAGATTCCGGTGGAGAACCGCCTCGGCGAGGAGGGCGGGGGCTTCCGGATCGCCATGCGCACGCTCGAGGCGTCGCGGCCCACCATCGGCGCCCAGGCGGTCGGCATCGCCCAGGCGGCGCTGGACGCGGCGGTGGGCTACGCCAAGGAGCGGCGGTCGTTCGATCAGCCGATCGCGTCGTTCCAGGGCATACAGTTCATGCTCGCTGACATGGGGATGGCGGTGCACCTCTCCCGGCTGGCCGTGCATCACACCGCCGCCCTCATGGACCGCGGCGCCGCCTCCACCGCCTTCGAGGCCTCGGTGGCGAAGTGCTTCGCCTCCGACACCGCCATGAAGGTGGCCACCGACGCCGTCCAGATCTTCGGCGGCTACGGCTACACGCGGGAGTTCCCGGTGGAGCGCTACATGCGCGATGCCAAGATCACCCAGATCTACGAAGGCACCAACCAGATCCAGCGGCTCGTGATCGCGCGGGCCCTGCTGGAGCAAGGAGACTCTCGATGACCCGCCAGGCTTCCTCTCGCCTGTCGCGTCGAACGATCTTGAAGACCGCGGCCGCCGGCGCCGCCGTGCTGGACTTCCCCCTGCCGTTGCGGGCCCAGGCGCCGGTGCTCAAGATCGGGGTGGTGCACCCCGTCACCGGCCCGCTCGCGGAGCCCGGGCAGGCGCGCCGGCAGGGCGCGACGATGGGAGCGCGGCAGCTCGCGGGCGCGGTCTCCGGCGGCGAGCAGCAGAGCTCATGCTGGATGAGCCGAGCCTGGGCCTCGCCCCGGTGGTGGTGAAGCAGATCTTCGAGAACCTCGCCCGGATCAATCGCGAGGGCACGACGATTCTCCTCGTCGAGCAGAACGTGGGACGCGCGCTGGGGCTGGCCCATCGCGCGTACGTGCTGGAAAGCGGGCGCGTCGCGCTCTCGGGCACGAGCGAGTCACTGCTCGCGAGCGCCCATGTCAAGCAGGCCTATCTGGGCATTTAGCGGGCAATCCGACTGGCTCGCTTGTTGCAAAACTTCCTTACGTGCCCGACGCCACGAGTCCGTATAAGTATGTGTATTCATTGCCGCAAGACCGGGGGGATCAGACAGGATCCGCGCGAGTCGGAGGCCTCGACGGGAGCCTGCCCGTCACCACGACTGACAATTTCCGCGGTCCCCTGGAGACTGCCGGCGACCGCGCCTATGAGACGCTGGCCGAGCTGATCCAGGCCGTCTCGTCGAGCCTCGATCTGGGCGAGGCGTTGAACCGGGTCGCGCGGGCCGCGGCCAGCCTGCTCGCGGACTCGGCCTCGCGCATCTGGGTCGTGGAAGGGGATCGGCTCGTCCTCACCAGCGAGTGGGGCACCCGGGCCACGCGGGACGGCATCGTCACCGAGCTGGCCTTCGGCCAGGGCCTGACGGGCCACGTCGCGCGCAGCGGCGAGATCTTGGTCCTCGAGGACCTGCTCGCGGATCGGCGCGCGCACAATCTCGAATGGCTGCGGGGCGAGGGCTTCGTGTCGTTCGCGGGTCTCCCCCTGCGCGGCCGCGACGGCCTGGTGGGCGTGGCCCTGCTCCTCTCGCGCCATCGCCACCGCTTCTCCGATCGTGAGATCCGCCTCCTCGGGCTCTTCGCCGCGCAGGCCGCCATCGCCATCGACAACGCGAGGCTGCACACCGAGACGCGGCGGCGGCGCGAGGCGGCGGAGGCCCTCGCCGAGGTCGCGCGGCTCGCCTCGCGCACCCTCGACTCGGAGGACACCCGCCAGCGCATCGCGGACAGCATTCGCGCCCTGCTGCGCGGCCTCACCTCCGCCCTCTATCGTCTCGATCCCGACACCGGCGAGCTCATCCTGCTCGCTGCCTCCGGCAAAGCCGCCCCCGCGAACGGTGGCAAGCTGGTCCGGGCGCGCGGCACCGGCATCGCTGGCCTCGCCGTCACCGAGCGCCGCGCGGTGGTCACGCGCAACATGCTCGAGGACTCGCGTATCGTCATGAGCGACGAG
>Ga0209382_10003036_pt1 | contig 23648 bp, 16 predicted proteins | sample SoiMetdeltSBSDD5_FD_187599 | JGI IMG/M metagenome (GOLD analysis project Ga0209382, IMG submission 187599) | Bulk soil microbial communities from a Populus tree surrounding site in Tennessee, USA - Soil MetaG P. deltoides SBSDD5 (SPAdes) (version 2) | ecosystem: Environmental > Terrestrial >...
TTAGATAGCAATAATGGTTGTTGTTCCACGACGGCACCGGGTAAACCACCCGGTCTCCCGGGTCGACGACCGTCCGAAACGTCCCATAGATCCCTGGCCGAGAGCCCGACGTCACGAGCACGGAGGAGGCCGGGTACCGGAGCCCGAACGAGCGCTCGTAGAAGCGAGCGACGGCTTCGCGGAGCACTGCGAGGCCATTCGACGGTGGGTAGTTCGTCTCGCCACGCTTCAGGGCGTCCGCGATCTCCGTCTCGAGAAACCTTGGGATGCGGAATTCCGTCGGCGAAAAGTCGCCAACGGTGAGATTGCACACACGTTGTCCCGCCTCCGTCATTGCACGGATCTCAGCGGCGATGCGCAGGATCTCGGAGCCCGACATACCCTCCGACATGGCCGAGATGCGGCTGGCTTCTTCGGACAGCGCGTTGGTGGTGTCGATCGTCCCTGCGGCAGATCCGGGTTGGAACATGGCAAGCCTCGGTGGAGTGGCGGCGGAAGGTCCCCGAGAAACTTATCGAGCCTGTGGCGTGACGTGAACGCCGCGACGCACCCACGGCGTCATTCGTCTGAATGGAGAGTCAGTAGTCGGCAGTCGGTAGTCGTGCGTCTGGGGTTCCCTCAGGTCACCTCCCTTCCGTCCAGACCAAACCTTGGCCGAACCGATCGCGCGGCACCTCGTCCCCACGGACGGCGTACCTGTCCCACTTCCCGCCTCGACCGCGACGGTCGACACTGGAGCGCGGCTCGCCGCCGCACTGCTCGCCTACATGGCGGCGATCACCCTCGTGGTGACGCTCATGCCGTTCGAGTTCGCCTACCCATCGCCACCTCGTCTGATGGTGAGCGGCGGCCTGGTCGACGTGGTCGCGAACGTGGTGCTGTTCGTACCGCTCGGTTTCCTCTACGCTGTCGCTCGCGGCGGGTCCGCCGCTCGGCCATCTCGAGTCTTCGTCGTTGCGCTGGTCGCCAGTGCGGCGATCGAGCTCATTCAGCTGTTTGAGGTATCTCGCTACGCGGCACTGTCAGACGTCGTCGCCAATGGGGGCGGCGCCTGCCTCGGCGCGCTCGTGCAGCGACGTGTCGCACGCAAGTTCTCGATGGATGCGCGTACGGTTGGGAAGCTGGCGCTCGAGCTCCCGCTCATGGGGCTCGTATATCTCCTGGTGCCGCTTCTCTGGCTCGACGGGCTCGCGGGCGCGGAGCCGGCGACGCACCTCTGGCCGTTGCTGGCACTCGGGTTCTTCGGTGCGAGCCTGCTCGCGGCGGCGCAGCGACATTACTTCGGTCCGAATCGGCTTCTCTCGCGTGGCGGAATGGCTCTCGCCGCGTGTGTGTGGTTTCTCATCGGCGCGTTCCCCGGGCTCGCACCGGAGGCGTCGATCGTGCTCGTGGTCATGCTCCTTGCCGTCGGGGTGTTCGTGTGGACGCGATCCGCTGACCGCAGCGGCGCTAAACCGATCAACCGCCGGTTCGAGGCGAAAGCGCTGGCCGAGGCCGCGCCGTTCTACGCGGCGTACCTGGTGCTGCTCGTCGCCCCCATGACGGGATCGGACGCCGGCGGCTGGCATCTGAGTGCGGGCTTCGATGCCTCTATGGGGATCTGGGCGGCCGGCGAGATACTGCACGTGGTGGAACTGGTCGCGGCATTCACGCTGCTCGGGTACATGGTGGCCGAGTTCCGTGGACGACGCGAGCAGCGGTTCCGGGAAGTCTGCGGTTACGTGGGGGCCTGGGCCGGCGGGGCTGCGGCCGTGTGCGAGATCCTCGAGGGGTTCCGACCGGACGGGAGCGCGAGTCTTGCTCGCCTAACGCTGCTCGCGGGGGCGGCGCTGTACGGGGCGTGGCTCTACCATCTCCAGCGGGCCCACGTCAGACGGCTCCTCGGACGCTAGCTAGCTGCTCGCTGGTCCGGGCGCTTCCTCGTAAGACAGAACGGCAGACGCTGATGGCGCAGACTGCGCGTGTTGCCCACGCGCGGCGCAGATGACGCAGAACGGACGGTTGGTGGGTGAATCTATAAGAGAATGAGGGGAACGGCTCTCGAGGACAGTGGCGTCCCGGGCGGCCGTTCCCCTCATCTCTTTTCATCCCCGCTGACGGCGGTTGCTTCGGATCCGCCAACGTTCCCCAGTGTCTTCTGCGTAGCGCGCGCAGCGCGCTCTGCGCCCTCAGCGGTTGCTGTTGCTTGCGGACGGACCTCCCGATGGTGTAGTCGTTGGCAAGGGTTGCGACGCCAGCTCACGATCGCGGTACCAGTACGCCACCGCCAGCAGATACAAGCCAGCCAGCAAGTAGCTCCCGACACGGATGCCGATCGCGAGCGACGACGCTTCGCCGATCGCCTTGAGCGCAGCGAGAATCGCGAGCGCGAGACCGACGTTTCGAAGCGCGCGAATCCCTCGGCGACGACCGACGAAGATCGCCGCGACACCCACCGTCGCGTAGTAGAAGATCAGCAGGAACGTCGACATGTCGGGCGAGTACGCCCGCGCCAGCTCGACGTGGCCCCAAAGGAACGTCACCACAGCACCCGCCAGCCGGAGCATCGTACGCGTCTCGAGCCGCCCACCTCGGCCATCAGCGTACTCGACGCGCGCGGCGTTCCACGACACCGCCAACCACGCCGCGGCCATGGCCAACCCTGCGAGCGAGGGTCGAGTCAGGAATGGCGTGTAATCGTACACGACCCGCTCGGAGAGTAGGTCGAACGTCCAGAGCGTCGCGACCGCGAGGTCGAACCCGATGGGCACGCCGATCGCGCGCTGTCGCTCGCGACGGAGGAGGACCGAGAACCCACCCGCGTGGGCGAAGAGCGCCACGCACGACGCCACCGGACGATTCTCGAGGGCGAACAGCAGCGCCCCCGCGCTGGTCAGTCCGGCGACCATCAGGTGCGTCGCTCGCAACCTCGCCTGCGCGCGCGCAGCCAGCACTGCGACGGCCGTCCAGGCGAGTGCCACCAGAGCACGGGCCGCTGGGGCGTCGCGGACCGACGCCACCGCGACGGCACCTAACGCGAGAGGCAGCACTGCCGCCGTGAACAGCATCCACCGGCGGCTCGTCTCCCCCGTCTGGATCACCGCGTATGCGCTCACCGTGCCCAGCGCGGCGAGCAGAACCAGGTCCATCGCGGGCGCTCGATCCGGCACCTGTGCGATCAGCGCCCCCGCAAGTGCGACGAGCGCCGACCGCGCGACGCGGCCACCCCAAACGCCCTGGGTCACGAGCAGCGCCGTCCAGGCGACGGCGATCGCGAAGACAGCCGGCAGATCCCGCTCGAGCGTTGCGGCACTGCTCGCGATCGCAGCCACCGCCGCCGCCGTGTACAGCCAGCAGCCGAGTGCGCTCACGGTGGCCGCCGTTCGCCACGCGCGTCCCTTCAGCGCCACGAGGCCCGAGGCCAGCACGATGTAGCCGTAGAGCAGAAGCGCGCGCACATTGCCGCTCTCGCTCGACGTCACGAACGGCGCGATGAGCGCGCCGCCGACGCCAACGCTGAACAGCGACTGATCCTCCCATCGCCAGGCGAGCACGGCCAGCGCGACCGACGCGCTCGCAGCGATAGCGAGAGCGATTGGCGACGGGACCAGGTGGAGATAGGGTCCGGCCCCCCACGCGTCGACGTGGACGACCGCGAGTGAGAGCGCCAGGAGCACGCTCCCGAATCGCATCGAGCCCCGCAGGCGCAGTCGCCACCCCACCACGGCTAGCGCGCCCGCCGCCAACGCGCCGACGAAGACGCGCATTCCCGGGCCGATCTTGCCCTGCTGAATCGCCCAGCCGAGGAACGCGCCGACACCGAGGAGGATGGTGAGCGATGCGAGGGCGAGCGTGCCGTAGCGCCCGATCAGCGATTCGAAGTCGATGGAGCGACGCTCCAGTCCGGATCTCCGAGTGTATGCGCGCCGCTCGGCGTCGATCGACGCCGCTATGGACGGCGCCGGCGCCCGCTCTTCCACGGACTCCGGAGGAAGTCTCTCGACGCGCACGTCCTTCGGTGTGCTCTCGGAGGGCTGCTGGCTTGCCTCGAGCCGATCGACGACAGCGCGAAGCGCGCCCACCTCGCGCGCGAGATCGGCGACAATCCGTTCGAGGGCGTCGAGACGGTCAGTCACGTGGTGAACGACGGGACTCGAGGGCAGGAGTGAGTGCAAGCTACGCGGCCAGGCTGCGGTGGGCGATGCCTGAAACCCGCCGTACGATCTGACCGCTCGGCTCGAACGATTCGACCGATTCGTCTGTCGAACAACGCCCGCCAACGAGTCCCAAACCGAGGACGAGCATGGATACGCTGCTTCGCGACGTGCGATACCTGATGCGCTCGCTGCGCACGAGCCCCGGCTTCTCGGCAGTCATCATTCTCACGGTTGCCGTCGCGGTGGCGGCGAGTACCGCGCTCTTCAGCGTCGTGAATCCCCTGCTCCTCCGCGCCGAGCCGTTCGCGGATCCCGGTCGACTCGTGGCGCTGTGGGAGTCACCGCCTAGCACCGACGGCGGCAGGGCTCCCGGCAAGAACGAAGTGTCACCTGGAACGTTCGGCGACTGGGCGGCCGAGGGAGCCGTATTCGAGCGCGTCGCCGCGGTCGCGACGTGGCGACCGAACCTGACCGGCGACGGCGATCCCGTACGACTCGAGGCGATGGCCGTTTCGCGCGACTTCTTCCAGACGCTCGGCACGCGACCGCTGATCGGTCGCGTCTTCCTCCCGGAGGAATCGACGACCGGGAAGAACGGCGTCGTCGTGTTGTCATCCGCGTTCTGGCAAGAACGCTTCGCCGGTGACTCGAGTATCGTCGGCCGGGATCTGTCACTGAACGGGCGTCCGTACACGGTGGTGGGCGTGATGCCTGACCGCTTTCAGCTGCGGTATCCGCTGCCGCAGGCATCCGATCTGTGGCGCCCGATGGTCCTCGAGGGCGAGACTGCCGCGAACCGCCGAGCACATTACCTGTATGTATTCGGACGACTGCGTCGCGATGTGTCCGTCGAGCGGGCACAGTCGGCGTTGTCAGCGCTGGCGGCGCGGCGTGCCAGCGACTTCCCGGCAACGAATCGCGGATGGGGAGCGCGAGTGATCCCGCTCCGCGAGGACATCGCGAGTGACGTCCGACCGTTGCTCGTCATCGGATCGGCGTCCGTTGGTCTCGTGCTCCTCATCGCGTGCGCGAACGTCGCCAATCTGCTCCTTGCTCGCGGAGCAACGCGCTCGCGGGAAGTGGCGGTGCGCACGGCACTCGGAGCGTCGCGGCGGCGGATCGTTCGGCAGCTCGCCACCGAGAGCATCGTACTGGCGTTGATCGGCGCCGCGGTCGGGTTGCCGCTGGCACGAGCCCTCGTCGCCACGATCGTTAGGTTCGGCCCCGTCGCGATTCAGGTCAACGAGGAGATCGCGCTCGATGGTCGAGCCGTCCTCTTCGCGGTACTCCTCGCGGTGGTGACAGGCGTCGTCTTCGGCCTTGCGCCGGCGATGTTCGCAGCGCGCACGTCTGCCGGTGACGCACTTCGCGAGGGTGGCCGGCGCGTGTCGAGCGGGCCCGCGGGTGCCCGCACGCGCGACGCCCTCGTGGCACTCGAGGTGGCGCTGGCGGTAATGCTGCTCATCGGCGCCGGCCTTACGATGCTCAGCTTCTCACGGCTCGTGCGGGTCGACCCTGGCTTCAATGCCAGCAACGCGCTCACGTTCGAGCTGGGTCTCCCCGCCGCAACGTACGCGACGCGCGAGCGCGTCGCGCGGGGGCATATGCAGCTCGTCGAGCGGCTCCGCGCGCTGCCCGGTGTCATCGACGCCGGCGCGTCCACGCACGTGCCGTTGGCTGGCGGAAACATGACGACGTCGGTCGAAGTGGACGGCCGACCGATCGTGCCGCCTGCGCGTCCGCCGGAACTGAACTACCGGCTCACAACGACCGGATTCACGGCCGCCGTGGGGATGACCGTTCGACGGGGTCGTGCGATGGCCGAGAGCGACGCATCGGATGACTGGCGCGTCGCAGCGATCAGCGAGGCCGCAGCCGCGCGACTGTTCCCTAACGAGGATCCGATCGGCCGTCGCATCCGGATCACGGGCGACAGCGCGTGGCTCCGCATCGTCGGCGTCGTGAGAGACGTGCGACACACCTCGCTCGAGAGCGCACCTTCCGCGGAGATGTACATCCCGGTGCAGCGGGAACAGGCAAACTATATGCGGTACGTGGTGCGAACGTCCGGGCCGCCGTCGGCGGTAGCACCGGATGTTCGTCGTGCGGTGCGCGGTTTCGATCCAACGCTGCCCATCGTCCGGCTCGAGCCTCTCGAAGCAGTAGTGTCGCGCGCGAGCGTACCGCGTCGCTTCTCGATGTTGCTCCTCGGGTTCTTCTCGGTGATCGCGGTCGTGCTCGCGGTGGGCGGCGTATATGCGATGGTCGCGTACGCAGTCAATCAGCGAACGCGGGAGCTCGCGGTCCGCGTCGCCCTCGGCGCACAGCCGCGGGAGGTGGTGCGAACGGTCCTCGCGCGCGGTCTCGCGGCTGTGGCGGCGGGGCTCGTCGTCGGGGTGGTGCTGGCGTTCGGCCTCGGGCGGGCGATATCGGCGTTGCTCTACGGTGTGAGCGCGCATGACCCGACGATGTACGTCGCGGCGCCGGTGCTGCTCGGCCTGGTCGCGCTGGCGTCCGCGTTGGCGCCGGCCATCCGGGCGTCGAGAGTTGACCCCATCGCGGCGTTGAGGGATGGGTGACGTGTGTCATCCCCAGCGACCCCGAGCCGGGTGCCCGCGAAGCGGCCGGATGAGGGGGAGTCGAGGGATCTAGTCTGCGATACCTGTGGCTAGCCACGAGGTACGCACTGTAGATCCCTCGACTTCCTCGCTACCGCTCGGTCGCTCGGGATGACAAGCCGACTCTGATCATCGCATCTAGCGACCGATCGACATCCGCTTCCGTCGTAGCCCACGACGACACGCTGATCCGCATGGCGGCGCGGCCGTGCCAGACCGTGCCGCCGCACCAGCTCGTGCCGTCTCGCTGGATCGCGTCGATCACGCTGCGCGTCGTCGCGTCATCGCCGAACGATACGAGCACCTGGTTCAGCACGACATCGTTCAATACCTCGAAGCCCGCGGCGCGGAGCCCATCCGCGAAGCGCGACGCGAGACGGCAATTGCTTTCGATGAGATCGGCGAGCCCGGTGCGACCGAGCGACGCGAGCGCTGCCCAGATCTCGACGCCGCGCGCTCGTCGCGAAAACTCCGGCGTGTAATGCGCCGGCTCCCGTCCCGCTCCCTGCACGAGATACGGCGCATCCATCGCCATCGCACCGTGGAGGTGCTTCGGGTCACGACAGAACGCGACGCCGCTGTCGTACGGCACGTTGAGCCACTTGTGCGCGTCCATCGCCCACGAGTCGGCGTCTGCGAACCCACCGAGCAGATGGGCGCGAGCCGCAGCGGCCGCTGCCCAGAGCCCGAACGCACCGTCGACGTGCACCCACGCACCCGCGTCGTGCGCCGCCGCGACGATCTCGCGCGCCGGGTCGAACGCCCCAGTGTTCACGTTGCCTGCCTGGATGCAGCAGATCGTCGGTCCATCGAACCGCGGTAACCGGTCGGCGCGCATGCGACCTTCGCCATCGGTAGGAACACGAGTTGCGCGCTTCGCACCGAAGCCAAGTATCGCGAGCGCCTTGAGCAGACTGACGTGCACCTCGTCACCCACGACAACCGTGATGGACGGCGCACCGAACAAGCCGTCCGCTTCGACGCTCCACCCGGCCCGCTCGAGCAGCACATGTCGTGCGGCGGCGAGCCCGCACAGGTTCGCCATCGTCGCTCCAGTCACGAACGCGGCGCCACATCCTGACGGAAGTCGCAGCACGTCGATCATCCACCGCATGGCGACTGCCTCGAGCGCGGTCGCCGCCGGTGACATCGCGGTGTATGCGCCGTTCTGATCCCACGCGCCCGCGAGCCAGTTAGCGGCAAGGGCGGCAGGCAGCGAGCCGCCCGTAACGAATCCGAAGTAGCGGGGGCCGGCACTGGCTACGGTCGCCGGCGACGCGATCTCGTGCAGGCGGCGCAACACGGTCAGCGGGTCAGCGCCATCATCGCTCAAGGGCTCATCGAGATCGCGAAGTCGCGCCACCGCGTCCGGTGGCGGCGCGACGGCGCGGTCGGCGAGCGACGCGAGATACTCGGCAGCCAGAGCCGCGGTCTCGGTCAGGAGGGGCAGGCTCGAGCCCGGTGTGAGTTCCGGACGGGAAAGCGCAGCGTCGTGTGCCAACAGCGTGGACGTTAGGCGCTACTTGGACCAGACGAGCATTACACCGCAGGCCGCGCCCGAGACGCGGTACCGTGGCGGCACGCTATTCCCCGTGTAGTACTCGACCGCCGCGATGTCCCAAGTCGTGATGATGTCGAAATCGGCGTTGTCGAGCCGAATGTCGTCGAGGAACATGACGACGTAGCACGGCCGCCCCGGCGAGCACGAGCCCATGTAAGTCCGCGTCCCCCCAGCGGACGCCGGGTTCCCGGCGCCTTGCGCCCCGCCTGTGCCGCCACTGCCTTGCGTCTGGCCCGGCCCGCCGCCGGTCGTCGCCGCGCCGCGGCCACCACTCCCACCGCCCTGGGCGCCCGCGAGAAGCCCCTCGGACGGCGACACGTGGCCACCGCATGCCCCGCGCGTACTCGACACGTGCGGACGTCCGTCGGCGTCGTACACGAGGCGTAGGCCCGGGAATCGGGTCATTGCTACGACTCCGAACGGGCGATTCGAGTCGCGCTCGAGCTCCTCTGCGGTGAGATAGCGCCCACTCCCAACGCGGCGTCGCATCTCGAACTCATGGAGACGGAGCGAGCTGGGAGCCTTCACCTCGACAGGGTCCAGCGCCAGCACCGCGCGATGGAGACGGAAGAGTACGCCGGCGGTGTCGCCGACGAACTGCAGGCTCGTATCCATCGCGGCGTAGCCAAGGAAGCGGACGCGGATGCGATGGGTGCCCGAGGGAATCCTGCCGATCCTCGCTTCGCCGAGGCCGTCGGTACGCGCGGAGCGACCGAGGGCGGGCAGGAGGATTTCGGCGCCTTGCAGGGCCAGGCCCGTCTCCGCGTCGCCGACGTTCACGATGAGGACGGTGGAATCCGACGCCTGCGCGTGCGCGGTTCCCGGCACCGTCGTCGTCAGCGTGCCGACACCGAGAGCGACGATGGAGAACATGCGCGGAGCATCCATGGCACTGACCCGGCGAGGATGGAGTGCGTGCAGCCCGGTGCGTACGGTTCGATGATGCGACGGTGCACGGCGAATTGCCAGCGCGGACGACGGAAACCCACCTAGCCCGTGACGCCGAGGCGGCGCTCGAGCTCCTCGCGGCGCGAGCGGCTGACGCGGAGGCGCGCGCCGCTCTTGAGCTGCACTTCGTAGTCGCCGCCAGCGCCGCGATGGAAGGTGTCGATCAAGTCCACCCGGACAATGATGGAGCGATGGATTCGCAGGAACCGCTCGGGATCGAGTCGCTGCTCCAGCGTGTGAATCGCCTCGCGAATGAGGTACGCGCGCTCGGCCGTATGCAGCTCGACGTACGGGCCGCTCGCCGTGATGTACTCGATCTGGGAGACGGGCACGACGCGCACCTTGCCGCGCATCTCCACCGCAATGCGCTCGAGGTACGGCGCGGCGCTCGAACGCGCGCCTGACGAGATCTGTGATTCGGTCGCGTCGGCTGCAGCGGCAGGCGCCGCGCCGCCACGGTTGCCGGAATCGAGCACTGCCAGCAACCGGTCCCGCAGGTCACCCATCCCCTGCAATTCCACCTGACGCCGCGCGCGTCGAAACGCCTGTTCGAAGCGCTCGTCGTCGAATGGCTTGACGAGATAATCGAGCGCCGCGAGGTCGAACGCCTGGAGCGCGTAGCGGTCGTATGCGGTGACGAAGATCGTCGGCGGCATGTCATCCGCGCCGATCTCGCGAATGACGTCGAGTCCCGTCTTGCCAGGCATCTGCACGTCGAGGAATACCAGGTCCGGGCGCAGCGTGCGCACGGCGTCCACGGCGGCGTTGCCGTTGTCTACGGCGGCGACGATCGTCACGTCTTCGTCGTCCCGCAGGAGATCCTCGAGCCGCTGGCGGGCCAGGGGCTCGTCGTCGACGATGAGGACCCGCAACGGGACTCGGCCGGCCACGTTAGGCATCAGACCGGTGTCGGCGCTGCTTCGGCATGGAGGTCCGCGGCGGTGTGATAGGGCAGCACCACCTCGGCCACGGTTCCCCCACCCGCGGCGGGGCGGAGCGACAGCATGGGCTCCGTACCGTACAGCTGCTCGAGGCGAGCGCGGGTGGTCCGGAGGCCGACGCCGCCGCTGCCAGGACCGCGCGGATGATCGGCCGACGGTACGCCCGCGGGCGCCTGCGGACTGATCCCCGGCCCGTTGTCGCGCACGGTGATGACGAGGTCGTCGGCGTCACGCCGCGCTCGCAGCTCGATGCGGCCTGCACCGTCCGCCTTGCTCACGCCATGCATCACGGCGTTCTCCACGAGCGGCTGCAACACGAAGCTCGGCACGAGGGCGTCCATGACGTCGTCGTCCGGATCGACGTTGACCGTCAGCTTCCCCTGGAAGCGCACTTCCATGATGTCGAGGTAGAGCCGCAGCAGCTCGAGCTCGCGGGACAACGGGATCTCCTGCTCGTTCGTCCCCTCGAGCGTCACGCGCAGCAGTTCGCTCAAGCGGGCGATCATGCGCCGCACGCCGCGCGGGTCACGCTCGACGAGCGACGACACTGCGTGGAGGGTGTTGAAGAGGAAGTGCGGATTCAGCTGGGCGCTGAGCACGGCGAGTCTCGCTTCAGCGAGCTGCGCCTGCAGCTGGGCGGCCTGCGCCGTCAGCCTCACCGTCTCGTCGTGACGAGCGCGGTAGCGCGCGAAGATGTCGCGTGCGATGCCGGTTGCGAGCACCGCGAAGTAGACGATGAGGTCGTCGAGGAACCACAGCCGGGCAATGCCCGTGCGCCAGGTAACCGGCGGCCCACGACGTCCTCGCGGGGGTGGAAAATCGAACAGCGACTCCCGGACGAGATGCATCGCGACGTCGACGAGCATCGCCGTCGCGAGCCCCAGGCCCAGGAAGAGCAGGACACGACCAGCTCGGTTCCCCTTCGGCTCGAGGCTCACGCGGCTGCTGAGCCAGAAGATGCCAACCGTAAGAATTGCCCAGAGGTACGACTCGGCGAACGCGAGCGTGATGGGCGTCGAAGGCGAGAGACGGAGAACGGGGCCGCGCGGATCGATGAGCCGGCTCGCAGCGGTGAGGACGGCGAGTACGGTCCAGAACGCGAAGATGAACAACAGCTCGGTCCGCTGCAGCGGAAAACCGCTGGCGTGGCCGTTGTTCGGTAGTTCGTCTCCAGAAGGGTTCGCCGTGCTCACGCTCGCTCCGATTGCCCTCGAATCAAGGATACCCGGGCCCGAGCCCAGCCGTCAGAGCACTCGGCACGAACTGCACGCCACGTAACACGGACTGCACGCGCTGTCATTCCGAGCGAAGGCGCGAAGCGGCGCGGGTGCCCGCGTAGCGGGCAGACGAGGAATCTGCTGTGATGGTCTCGTGGCCAGACTAACCACTGGGGACGTTACAGAAGATTCCTCGTGCGCCCGCCGGTTGCGGGCACCCGCGCGTGCGCTGCGCGCGCGCTCCACTCGGAATGACAGGCGTGGGCCGATTCCCGATTCCCTATTCCCGACGCTGTACGTGCCGTTCGTGACAGCCAGGTGCCGTTCGCGAACAACTCCGGCACGGAACCACCCGTCGCCCGTATTTCTCACGACGAGAACAGCAGCATCGCCGTTAGGCGGCGGAACCGACGAAGCTGTTCACGGCGCGTTCGACGCCGAATGACTCGTGAGGAACAATGACGAAGAAAACGCGTTTTGCAGTGGGAGCGGTTGTGGTTGCCGTCGCCGCCGGCGGACTCTGGATCTACCGGAATGCGGAGGCCAGCGAGGCTCCCGCGTACCGGTTCGCGACCGTGCAGCGCGGCGATCTCGAATCCACGGTCTCAGCGACCGGCGCGCTCAGCGCCGTGACGACGGTGCAGGTCGGCACGCAGGTGTCCGGCCAGGTCGCGCAGATCTACGTTGACTTCAACGACCGCGTGAAGAAGGGCCAGCTCCTGGCGCGCATCGACCCGACACTGCAGCAGCAGGCGGTGCTCGACGCCCAGGCCGGGCTCGTTCGCGCGCAGGCCGATCTCGAGCGCAGCCGCGCCGAGTACGAGCGTCAGAAGACGCTGTACGACGCGAAGGTGCTCACGGCTACCGAGTTCAACACCGCGCAATACAACTACACGGTCGCGCAGGCGAGCGTGAAGTCGGCGCAGGTGGCGCTCGACCGCGCGCGGAAGAATCTCAGCTACACGGCGATTCACGCGCCCATCGACGGCGTCGTCGTCGAGCGCAACGTCGATGTCGGGCAGACCGTCGCCGCGAGCCTCGCCGCGCCACAGCTCTTTCTCATCGCGAATGACCTGTCGCAGATGCAGATCCTCGCGTCCGTCGACGAGAGCGACATCGGCCTCATTCACGAAGGCCAGGATGTGCGCTTCACGGTGCAGGCGTACCCGAATCAGAACTTCACTGGCACCGTCCGTCAGGTGCGATTGCAGTCGGCGACGACGGAGAACGTGGTCAACTACACGGTCGTGGTCTCGGTCGGCAACCCGAAGGGCACGCTGTTGCCCGGCATGACGGCCACCGTGGAGTTCCTCACGGGCACGGCCAAGAACACGCTCATCGTGCCGAACGCTGCCCTCCGGTTCCGCGCGACGCCCGAGATGCTCGCCGACGCCGGGGTGTCGGGCGCCACGAACGGCGCGCCGCGCACCGCGGCCGACTCGGCAGCCTTCGCTGCGCGTCGTGACAGCGTCCGCCGCGCCCGGGGCGATAGCGCGGGCGCGAACGCGACGGCCGGCGGCGCCAACCAGGCGCGCGGAGGCACCACGACCCGCGCGGCTGGCGCCAGGGGGTTCGCACAACTCTGGTTCGTCGACTCAGCCGGAAAGCCAGCGGTGACACGCGTGCGCACCGGGCTGAGCGACGGCCAGAACACCCAGGTCATGGGGGCCAACATCCACGAAGGGATGCAGGTGATCGTTGGCACCGCCACGACGACCGCGGCTCAGACCAGCACCACGACAAGCCCGTTCCAGCAACAGCGGCGCGCGCCGGGCTGAGCGACGGCCAGAACACCCAGGTCATGGGGGCCAACATCCACGAAGGGATGCAGGTGATCGTTGGCACCGCCACGACGACCGCGGCTCAGACCAGCACCACGACGAGCCCGTTCCAGCAACAGCGGCGCGCGCCGGGTGGTCCTCCGGGTCCGGGAGGGTTCTGACGATGCCTAACGTCATCGCGAAACGCCCGAGCATTGTCACGCCGGTCATTCGCATCGAGGGTGTGCGGAAGACGTACGCGATGGGCGACAACGTGGTCCACGCGCTCCGTGGCGTGGACCTCACTGCCGAACGCGGCGAGATGATCGCGATCATGGGCGCATCCGGGTCCGGCAAGTCCACGCTCATGAACATTCTGGGCTGCCTCGACACGCCGACGGCGGGCTCGTATTGGCTCGACGGTACGCGAGTCGATGGGCTGAGCCGGAACCAGCTGGCCGACCTCCGAAACCAGAAGCTCGGCTTCGTCTTCCAGGGCTTCAATCTGCTCGCGCGGACGTCCGCACTCGACAACGTCGAGTTGCCGTTGCTGTACGACCGTGCGAACCGATGGAAGGACACGAAGGCGCGCGCCGCTGAGGCGCTGCGCCGCGTTGGACTGGGCGAGCGGCTCGATCATCACCCGAGCGAGCTCTCGGGCGGACAGCAGCAGCGCGTCGCCATCGCCCGCGCGCTCGTCACCGAGCCGACACTGCTCCTCGCGGATGAGCCCACGGGCAATCTCGATAGTCACAAGACCGTCGAGATCATGGCGCTCTTCCAGGAGCTCAACGATCAGGGGATCACGATCGTGCTCGTCACGCACGAGCCGGACGTGGCCCAGTACGCGAAGCGCATCATCGACGTGCGCGACGGACGCATCAGACATGACCACCCGGTGACCGACCGGCACGACGCCGCGGCGGACCTCCGGGTGCTCGAGGAGACGGAGCCCGAGGAAGAAATGTCGGAGCTCGTCACCGAGGAGGCGGCATGAAGAACTCCGTGCTCGTCCGGGTTGCCGGCGAGAGCATTCTCAAGAACAAGATGCGCACACTGCTCACGATGCTCGGCATCGTGATCGGCGTCGGTGCGGTCATCGTGATGGTCGCCGTTGGTCAGGGTGCGCAGCGAGGCATCGCGAACCAGATCAACGCGCTCGGCACCAACCTGCTCATCGTCACCGCCGGCTCGAGCAACCAGGGCGGCGTGAGCCAGGGCGCCGCCGCGTTCAATCGCCTCACCGTGGAAGACGCCGAGAAGCTTCGCCGCGAAGGGACGCTGTTTGCCGGCGTGACGCCGGTGGTGAACACGCGCACGCAGGTCATCGGCGGCGGCACGAATTGGCGCACGACCATCAACGGCGTGAGCACCGATTTCCAGACGATCCGCGACTGGCAGGTGCAGTCCGGCGAGTTCTTCAGCGACAACGACGTGCGCGCGCTCCGAAAGGTCGCGGTCATCGGCACGACGGTGGCCGAGAATCTGTTCCCCGGAACGGACCCGGTAGGGTCGCAGATCCAGATTCGGAACGTCCCGTTCGATGTGGTGGGTGTCCTCGCGGAGAAGGGGCAGAACGCCGGCGGTCAGGATCAGGACGACATCGTCGTGATCCCGTACACCACGGCGCAGAGCCGGTTGAGCGGCAACACGCGCATCTGGCAGATCCTCGTGAGCGCATCGTCGCCGGATGACATCGCCGCCGCGCAGGTGGAGGTACGCTCGATCATGCGTGAGTCCCATCGCCTGGCCGACGGTGAGGACGACGACTTCACGGTGCGAAACCAGACCGAGATCGCGAACGCGGCCCAGGGCACGACGAAGATCATGACCTGGCTCCTCGCGTCGATCGCGTCGGTGTCGCTGCTCGTCGGCGGCATCGGGATCATGAACATCATGCTCGTGTCGGTGACCGAGCGGACGCGCGAGATCGGTATCCGGCTCGCGGTCGGCGCGCGCGGCTCCGACGTGCTCACGCAGTTTCTCGTCGAGAGCATCGTGATGAGCGTGCTCGGCGGCGCGATCGGGCTCGCGGCCGGGATCGGTGGCGCATCGCTGCTGGCGCACTTCACCGGCTGGAGCACGGCGGTCTCGATCCAGGCCATCGTGATCGCGATTGGTTTCTCGGCCGCGGTGGGCGTGTTCTTCGGCTATTACCCGGCGCGTAAGGCAGCGGCGCTCGATCCGATCAATGCACTGCGGTATGAGTGACAACAGTTCCACGTTCTTCATGCAGGTATAGAGCAATGAGACGAACACCTATCGCATCCTTTCTTCTCGTGGCGACTGCCGCCGCGCTCGGCGCGCAGACCGCGCCGCCGGCACAGACCATCACGTTCGACGACGCGATCCGGATTGCGCTGCGGCAGAACACGACACTGCAGCAGGCGCAGAACGCCTCGGCGCTCGACGCGGCTAACGTGCGGCAACAGCGCTTCGCGCTCCTCCCCGATCTGCGCCTAACGACGAACACAGGCCAGAACTACGGACGGAGCTTCAGCGAAGCCGAGGGGCGCATCATCGATCAGACGACGCAGTCGGTGAACACAGGCATCTCGTCCAGCGTGACGCTCTTCAACGGCTTCGCGAACGTCGCATCGCTGCGCGGCGCGCAGCTCGCGGAGGATGCCGGCGAGCACGACGTCAAGCGGGCCGAGCAGACAGTGGCGTTCACGGTGGCGTCGAACTTCCTGACCCTCGTGCAGCAGCAGGAGCAGTTGCGGGTGCAGCGTGAGAACCTCACCGCCGAGGAGGCGCAGGAGAAACAGATCAAGGCGTTCGTCGACGCGGGGGCGCGGCCGATCTCTGATCTCTATCAGCAGCAGGCGACAGTGGCCGCAGCGCGAACCTCGGTCGTGAACGCCGAGCGAGCGCTCGAGCTCGCGAAGGTGGATCTGATCCAGACGCTGCAGCTCGATCCACGAGGCGAGTACGCGTTCGCGCCGCCGGCATTGGATACGACGAGCAAGGCCGTGGCGGCCATCGATCTCAATAGCCTCCTGACACGCGCGCTCCGACAGCGGTCGGATCTCGATGCGCAGGAGCTGCTCGTGAGCGCGTCGGAGCAGGACGTCCGCGCGGCGAAGGGTGCGCGATGGCCGTCGCTCTCCGTGAGCGCCGGGTACAACACGGCGTTCACCAGCGCCACGCAGGTTGGTTTCGTCGACCAGCTCGATCAGCGGCGTGGTGGCTCGATCGCGCTGGGGATCTCGATCCCGTTGTGGGACCGCGGGAGCGCTGACGTTGCGACACAACGCGCGCAGATCGCGGAGGACAATGCACGACTCGCGCTCAAGGATCGGCAGCAGCAGATCGGGCTGGAGGTGCGCCGTGCCTACCTCGACTATCGGGCGGCGATTCAGCAGCTCGATGCCGCGCAGGCGCAGCTCCGCGCTGCCCAGCTGGCGCTCGAGGCATCGCAGCAGCGGTACAACGTCGGGGCGGCGACGCTCCTCGAGGTAACACAGGCTCGCGCCACACTCACGCAAGCGTCGAGTGCGCTCATCTCGGCCCGGTACGGGCTGTTGTTCCAGCGGACGCTCATCGGCTACTACGTCGGGGATCTCAATCCGCGGGCTGTATCCATCGGCTAGGTTCGATGGAGCCCAGCGCCCCCTAGGGCCGGCATCAATTTGCGGCCCGGTCGGAACAACGATTGGACGGAACGCGCGGGAACGGTCGGATACTGCAACTCATTGCAGTATCCGGCCGTTTCACGATGGTTCGGGTTCGATCGTGTTCCGACCCGTCGCCAGCGCGGAACCGGGGTGAGAACTGCCCGATTTGCATTGATCGATTACTGATTAGCGAGTCGGCCCAGGCGGCTCCCGATTCCCCATTCCCGATTCCCGATTCCCGACGTGGACGAGCCCATCATCTCCCGCGGTTTTCGAGGCCGGCGCGCGGCGGCGGACCGCCAGAGCCGATTGCCGCCCGGCCAATACGAGGAGCGTGCCTTCCCCGTGCTCTCCGCGGGGCCTACGCCGCATACGCCGCTCGCCTCCTGGGACTTCACCCTCCGCGGCGTCGATGGAAGCGCTGCGCGGTGGACCTGGGATGAGCTGATGGCACTCCCGCACGAGACGATCACGACGGACATCCACTGCGTCACGAAGTGGTCGAAGCTCGACACCGTCTGGGAGGGCGTGTCCATCGACACGTTGATCGCGGAGGCAGCCAAGCGCGAAGTGGCAACCGCACCCTTCATCGTCGCGTTCTCGGACGGCGGCTACACCACCAACATGCCCCTCGCCGACGTCACGGGCGGGAAGGCGTGGGTCGCGTTCGGCTACGACGGCAAGCCGCTTCACCCTGAGCACGGCGGGCCGGCACGGCTGCTCGTTCCCCACCTGTACTTCTGGAAGAGCGCGAAGTGGGTGCGCGGGATTCAGTTCACGGCGCATAACGAGCCCGGGTTCTGGGAGGTCAACGGCTATCACGATCGCGGCGACCCGTGGCGTGAGCAGCGCTATACGGGTGATCCGTGACCGAGGTCAGTCCAGTCGCGGAGGCGCGACGCATCGAGTGGCGAGTTGCCACGGTCGCTGACGTGATCGCGGAGACGGCACACGCCAAGACGCTGGTGCTCGACGTGCCTGGCTGGCCGGGGCATCTTGCCGGACAGCACGTCGACGTTAGGCTCACAGCCGACGACGGCTATCAGGCGCAGCGAAGCTATTCGATCGCGTCCGAACCGACGCGGCCCACGATCGCGATCACGATCGAGCGCCTCGATGATGGTGAGGTGTCACCGTACCTGACCGACGGACTGAAGCTCGGTGACCGCTTCGAGCTTCGCGGACCGATCGGCGGCTACTTCGTGTGGGACCCGTCGACCATCGGCCCACTGCTGCTCGTCGCGGGCGGTTCCGGGGTTGTGCCGCTCATGGCCATGCTGCGAACCCGAGCGGCTGCGAGCGAGGCGACCCGGGTCGCCAGCCCGGCGACGCTGCTCTATTCGGCACGGTCGTGGGATGACGTCTTCTATCGCGATGAGATCGTCGAGCTAGCGAAGGACCCGACGGTCAAGCTCGTGTTCACGCTCACGCGATCCCAACCCGCCGGCTGGACCGGGTATGCTCGGCGCATCGACGCTGCCCTGCTCGAGGCGATCGCCCCGTCGCCGTCACGGCAGCCACACATCTATGTATGTGGGCCGACTGGGCTGGTCGAATCGGCATCCAATCTCCTGGTCGCGCTCGGCCACGACCCCGCTCGGATCAGAACCGAGCGCTTTGGGCCCACGGGGGTTTAGCGATCCCGCAACCGGAGATCGGCAGCGAGCTCTACACGCGCAGTGCGTGGATCCGAGCGAATATTGGCACTTGACAATATCGGGCCGTTGCTGAAAATTCAGCACGGTTGAAAAATCAACACCCGGTCCGCCGGGTCTCGAAGTCCCGCAATCAGCCTGGTCGGCATCCATGACCAAGAAGTCCCCGACCGACGACCTCTCCCGACGCGAACGGCAGGTGATGGAGATCCTGCATCGCCGCGGTGAGTCCACCGTCGCCGAGATCATGTCTGAGCTCCCCGACCCGCCGACCTACTCGGCGGTACGGTCCATCCTTCGGATCCTCAGCGAGAAGCAGCTCATCCAGTACAAGGAGGATGGGCCGCGTTACGTGTATTACCCGGCCGCTCCGACCGAAGAAGCCCGCGACGAGGTCCTCGAGCACGTCGTCCGGACGTACTTCGGCGGCTCCGCCGAACAGGCCGTCACCGCGCTCCTGCGAATCTCGGACGCGGACATCAACGATAGTGAAGTCGAACGGCTCCGCGAAAAGATCCGCCGCGCCCGGCTCAGCGGGAGGTAAGAAGAGAATGCCCGCCATATTCTCAGGCGAGACCATGAGTGCCGGTCTCTCGATCCTCGTCATTCTCGCGAAGGCGACGCTGGTCCTCGTCGCCGCGCTCGGTGTCACGCGCGCGCTGGAGCGCAGCTCGGCGGTCGCGCGACACCTTGTTTGGTTCGTCGCGCTGGCCTCGGTTCTCCTGATCCCGGCGCTCGCGTCGTGGGGGCCGCTTCGCCTGGAAGTCCTACCGACGGATGCAGTCCCGTCAGCCTCGATGGGTTCTCCGACAGGACCAGGGTCGGTGGGCCGTGGGCCTGAGCTCGGCACGAGCAGCCCGAGCGTATCGAACCCGATCGACCCCAAGGTCGAGGCGACTGTCAGCACCGTTCGCGACATCGTCTCTCCCAAGACGCCGTGGTACGGCATCCTGCGAAATCCTGCGCTGCTCTTCTGGATCTGGGCTGCTGTCGCTGTACTGTTTGCTGTCTGGCTCACTTGGGGCGCGTTCATGGTCCACCGGATCGTGCGACGCTCGCGTCCGCTCGAGACACCGGATTGGCGGAATCCCCTGTTCGAGGTGGCCGACCGACTTGGCCTCGACGAAGCGCCGCGCCTCGTCCGCAGCGACGACGCGAAGATGCCGTTCGCGTGCGGGCTCCTGCAGCCGACGATTGTCCTTCCGGCGGAGTGCGATGGGTGGACGCTCGACCGCCGACGCGCCGTCCTCCTGCACGAGCTGGCGCACGTCCGTCGTCGCGACCTCGTGGGACACACGGTCGGACGGTTCGCCTGCGCGCTGTACTGGTTCCACCCGCTCGTGTGGACGGCGGCCAAGCGGCTGCGTTCCGAAAGCGAACGGGCCTGCGACGACCTCGCGCTCACCTGCGGTGCCCGCGCGAGCGATTACGCCGAGCATCTGCTCGACATCGTGACGGGCGTCCGGCATCACGCGACCCCCGCCGTCGCCCTGGCAATGGCGAGGCGGAAGGAGTTCGAGGGACGCATGCTGGCCATCCTCGACCCGGAGCTTCACCGGAGTGCACCGAGCCGAAAGCAGACCGTTGCTCTCGTGGGCGCGCTGGCCGTGATGTCGCTGGTGGTTGGCGCGGCGGTGCCGGTGGCGCAGGCGGACGAGGGAGTGAGCCAGGCGAGCGTGATATCGCCATCTCCCGCCGGTGCTCCATCCACTGACAGTGGCTTCGGCGATCGTGAGATCGCCAAGCCGGTGCCCACGGTGGAGCGCAAGGCGCTGGCCGAGAAGGGATCGCAGCGCGCCGACACGGCTCATCCGCGTCGGCTCGATCTTGGCACCGTCGTAGGCACGGCCGTCGGCAGTGTGCTCGGCCGGGAAGTGGGGGACATGGCCGGCGCCGCCACGAGCGCGGCGATCGCGAAGTAGTCCTCGAAGGTGACGGCGGCAACGATCGAGCAGCTCACCGCGAGCATCAACGCGCCGGAGCAGCAGGGTCGGTCCGACGAACGTCCAGCGATGCTCGCGAACGTGCTGCGCACGGACACCAGCGCGGCGCTGCGCCGCGTCGCCGCTTGGGGCCTTCGCAACTTCGCCGATAAGGACGTTGCCGCCGACGCGCTGGTGCTGGCGGTGACGAAGGATCGCGACGCGTCGGTTCGCGAGATGGCAGCATGGGCACTCGCCCATGCGGATGACAATCCGAACGTGATCGAGGCGCTGTCGAGCGCGCTCCGCCGCGACACGGACTCCAAGGTGCGGGCCTCCGCCGCCTGGGCGTTAGGCAACACCGGTGACAAGGAGGAGGGTGCAGTGGAAGCACTCACTGCCGCCCTGGCGGATACGAGCCGTGGAGTCAGAATGCGCGCCGCGTGGGCTCTCGGAAACGTCGGGCCCAAGACGGCACCGCAGCCGCTCGTGAACCTCCTTTCGGATTCGGACGTGGAAGTCCGGAAGCTCGCGGCATGGTCGCTGTTCAGAATCGAGGATCCGGCCACCGTGCCGGCTCTCAACGCCGCTATGCAGCGGGAGAAGGACAAGGACACCCAGCGCGCGATCATCCGGGCGATCGCGGCGATGGGCGAGCATTCAGTGGAAGCGATCAAGGCACTGATCGACTCGAAGGACCCTGAGGTTCGCGCCACCGCCATTCGGGCGCTGGCGGGCGGGGGGGCGGCGGGTCCGTGGCCGTGGCCGTGGCCCGAACCGCGGCCGCAGCCGTGGTGACCGCCTGACGGAATCGCCCGCGACTCGGACAACGGGCGCTGCCTAACGAATCACCCGGGCACGCCCGTTTCCTCGACTCGGAAGTGCTGAAAATTCAACAGAATACCTCACGTCCGACCTGCCCTCGCAGGTAAGCACAACGCCCACGCACTCGATGTCATCCGGAGGACTCATGCTTCGCACCGCCGCGTTCGTAATCGCCGGCGTTCTCGTCGCCCTCGCGACGGAAGGGCGTCCTGCGCGCCCGATCGAATCGGCCGCGCCAGCCACCGAGCCTGCCAGCGCACCACGCGTGGAACGCACGGCCGCCTTTGCCCCCGGCGCGGCGAGCTGGTCGACCATGCAGGTCCCCGGCGAGCGCGCCGCGACGATGCCGGCACAGGACGTTTCGAGCGTGCTGACAGCGGCGCGCGGCGTGTCGCCCATCATGTGCTCGCTCGCCGCGCAGTCACTGTGGGGCGGTGGATGGGGGTGGTGGGACGCGCCGTCGTCCCCGGTGACGTCGGAGGTCAGCACGCGGATTCGCGAGCTCGGGCGCCAGCGGCTCGCGCCCGCCGAAGTGCGGATGGTGATGGATAGTCTCGCCAGCACCGACGCCTGCGTGCGCGAGATGGCCGTTCGGTTGATCGCGCGTCAGCGGAACGAAGGCGCTCAGCGCGACGAGACCATCGTGAATGGGCTCATCGAGCGACTCGGCTCCCGGGCACCGGAGCTTCGCGAGATCGCGGCGCTCGGCCTCGGGTTTTTGCAGCCGAGGACCGCGGTGGAGCCGTTGATGCGAACGCTTCGCGACGACACGCCAGCTGTGCGCGCGAACGCGGCATGGGCACTCGGCCACAGCAGGGACGGCCGTGCATTGCGCCCGCTCGTCGACCTGCTTCGCGATGACGAAGCGCAGGTGCGTGAGGCCGCCGCCGTCGCGGTCGGGCGCATGGATTCGTTGACCGCCGTCGAGGCGCTCGTACGCGTCGTCCGAGAGGATACGAGCCCGTCCGTCCGTCGTGCGGCGGCGTGGGCGCTCGGGCAGCTCGATGCGCGAAGTGCCGTCGACGTACTGATCGCGGCGCTTCGTCAGGACGCCGACTCGCGCGTTCGCGAGATGGCCGCGTGGGCGCTCGGCAGCATGGAGACGCGGAGCGCGGCGCCGGGGCTCATCGGCGCGGTGCGCCGTGACTCGAGCGACGCCGTCCGCGAGACGGCGGCCTGGGCGTTAGGCAACGTCGACATCCTCGGCGACGCGGTGCGCAGCGACCGGAGCCCTCGCGTTCGCGGGACAGCGGCATGGGCGTTAGGCCAGCTCGATCCGCCGGCGGCTCCGCGTGGGCTCGTCGAGGGCCTGACGGACCAGGAGGACGATGTCCGACTCAAGTCGGCGTGGGCACTCGGTCAGATCGGTGATTCGAGTGCCGTCTCGGCGATCCGCAATGCGCTGCGAGTGGAGAAGGACGAACGCACCCGTAAGGCGCAGGTGCGCGCCCTGCTCAAGTCCGGCGGGCGCTCCGAAGCGTTGCTGACCGAGCTGCTGCGCTCGAGCGAGCCGGAGGTGCGCGAGGCAGCGATCCGTGGGCTCGCGGGCAGCAACTCGTTCAATCCATGGCCGTGGCCATGGCCCAGGCCACGACCGACGCCCTGATCGAACAAGAACCGCAACCAACCTGTTTGCTGTGAGCTGGAGCTGGTTGCTGCAGGGAAGACCGCCTGGGGTCAGCGTCATGACGCTGACCCCAATCTTTCGATGTCAGGTTTCGCCGCCATCCGTCGTTAATTCGAAGGATGAGGAGGATCACGACGAGAGGCTGCGATGATGTCGATGGGGAGGGCGCGACTCGCTCGAGCGATGGCAATTGGCGGCCTCGCTCTCGCGAGTGTATCGGTCGGCTGTCGAGATGCCGACGGTCCGGTGGCCAACGAGCAAACAGACCAACCGCTCAACCCTCCCATCGACGCGGCTCCTATCGACGCGCGCATCGCATTTACGAGCACGCGTGAGGGCGAGAGACACATCTATGTCGCGACGGCCGACGGATCGCAGATCAGGCGCCTCGCGAAAGGCGCGAGGCCCACGTGGTCGCCTGATGGCCGCTGGATCGCGTTCAACGCGCCGAACGGCAAGGTCAGCGATTTGCGCGTGATCGGCGTGGACGGCTCAGGCGAGCGGGTGGTCGCGTCACCCGCTGGGATGAGCGCCTGGTCGCCCGATGGGACGAAGATCGTATTCAGCGGCGACCGGTGGTTCGGTACCGCAGGCCTGTTCGTGGTGAACCCGGATGGGTCCGGCCTCACGCGCGTGCTGAGCGCCGACTTCGAGGAATGGCTGGGTTATCCAGCCTGGTCCCCCGACGGAAAGACCATCGCCTTCCTGCGCGCGTACAATTACATGTGGTCGCCGATCAACGTGGTGAACGCGGACGGCTCCTTACCGCGCATGCTCAAGGGACATGATGGGAACGTTACGGAGTCTTCGTGGTCGCCCGA
>Ga0209382_10003037_pt1 | contig 23628 bp, 24 predicted proteins | sample SoiMetdeltSBSDD5_FD_187599 | JGI IMG/M metagenome (GOLD analysis project Ga0209382, IMG submission 187599) | Bulk soil microbial communities from a Populus tree surrounding site in Tennessee, USA - Soil MetaG P. deltoides SBSDD5 (SPAdes) (version 2) | ecosystem: Environmental > Terrestrial >...
CGGCGCGCAGCGACGCCATCGCCTCACCGATCGCCGTGAACGGATCGCCGTCGAGCTGGTGCTCGACCACGTCCTCCCACCAGCGCTCGGCGTCGTCGTAACCGGCCGCCGCCGCCAGCTCGCCCAGCGGATCAGCGACGGCGCCGTCGGGCTCGGGCCCGTCGGTCGCGAAACGGTACGCCGCCGGAAGATCACAGAATCGCACGGGTACCGAGTTCGCCAGGGCCCACCGGATCGCCTGCCATTCTGGGGAGAACTCGGCGAACGGCCAGAAGCTCGCGCGTCTCTTCGCGGCCGCCACGTCGGCGGGATATGCCAGCAACGCCACCGGCGGCTTCAGCTCGGAAGCCAGCGACACCAGCGTGTCGGCCTCGGGCGGCCCCTCGATGAGCACGACCTCTGGCTTGTACGCCTCGAGCGCCCGCGCCACCGCACGAGCCGAGCCCGGCCCGTGGTGGCGTACGCCGAGTAACAACGTCATGGTGCGGCGGCCCGCGCCGCCCGGTAGAACGGCGTCCAGCCCTCCCGCTCGCGGACGACGGTCTCCAGGTACTCCCGCCAGATGACCGCGTCGGCGACCGGATCCTTGACGACCGCCCCGACGATGCCGGAGGCCACGTCGCCCGGCCGCAGTACGCCGTCGCCGAAGTGCGCGGCCAACGCCAGCCCGCTCGTCACCACGGAGATCGCCTCGGCGGTGGACAGCGTGCCGGACGGCGTCTTGAGCTTCGTCCGGCCGTCCTCGGTCACGCCCCCACGCAGCTCCCGGAAGACCGTGACGACCCGGCGGATCTCGTCGGCCGCGGCCGGTACCGGTGGCAACTCCAGCGCCTTCCCCAGATCGGCGACCCGGCGGGACACGATGTCGACCTCCTCGTCGGCATCGGCCGGTACCGGCAGCACCACGGTGTTGAACCGTCGGCGCAGCGCGGAGGACAGCTCGTTGACCCCGCGGTCCCGATCGTTGGCGGTCGCGATGACGTTGAACCCCTTGTGCGCCTGGACCTCCTCGCCCAGCTCGGGGATCGGCAGCGCCTTCTCGGACAGAATCGTGATGAGCGTGTCCTGGACGTCGGACGGCATTCGGGTCAGCTCCTCGACCCGGGCGATCGCGCCGGTCCGCATCGCCCGCATCACCGGACCCGGTACGAGAGCCCCCTGCGACGGCCCCTCGGCCAGCAGCCTGGCGTAGTTCCAGCCGTACCGGATCGCTTCCTCGGGCGTGCCCGCCGTCCCCTGTATGAGCAACGTCGAGTCGCCGCTGATCGCCGCGGCCAGATGCTCGCTCACCCAGGTCTTGGCCGTGCCTGGTACGCCCAGCAGGAGCAGCGCGCGATCCGTCGCCAGGGTCGCCACGGCCACCTCCACCAGCCGCCGCGCACCGACGTACTTCGGGGTGATCCGGTCCCCGTCGCCGAGGAGGTACGTCACCACCGCCTGCGGCGACAGCCGCCAGCCCGGCGGCCGCACCCGGTCGTCGGTCGACGCGAGGTGCTCTAGCTCGTCGGCGTACTGCTGCTCGGCGTGCAGGCGCAGGACGTTCATGTCAATTCCTCGCTCATGTCGTGGCGAAATCTGAGTACGTCGGCGAGCTGGCCGAGCGCTGTCGCATGTGGACTGTCCATTGTCGCCAGTCGTTCGACTCGACTCAGGGTGGCTGGATCGGTCGGCAGGCGGGTCGCAGCGAGGCGGGTGCGCTCGCGTACGCGCCAGGTGGTCACGTTCTTCCGGGTGGCCAGTCCGGCCAGGTTTGCGATCGCCGCCTCGGCTACCGGCCCGGGCCACGGGGTGGGGCACAGCTCCAGGAGCCGGTCGACGCCCGGCGCCTCCCGCCGTAGCAGGTCCACCGCCCGCGTGGCGCGTTCGGCCTCGGGGAGGATCCGGTAGAGCGACTCGACCAGAGGCTCGTCGTCCGCCGACAGCTTGGCCAATCGGTCGAGCATCGGTGCGGCCCAGTCTTCGGCGTGGTGCAGGACGATGGCGCGGGTCAGGCCGCGCAGCATGACGGCCGCCCACTCGTCCGCAATGGACAGTCGGGTGAACTCCTCCGGGTCCTGCCATGTCTCCGGGTTCGTTCGGGCGACGATCTCCTCCAGCCACCACGCGCGCTCGCCGACGCCGGAGGGCGGCCGGCGCTGGATGCCGTCCCGGCGCATCGCGGTGTCACAGAACTCGGGCGGCTCGATTTCCAGGTGCTTGCCCTGCCGGCGAACGCTCGCTTCGGCCCGGTCGGCCATCCGCCGGCCGTACGCCGAACCGGGCAGCACGGCCAGCAGGTCCGCCGCGGCGGCACGCAGCTCACCGCGCCGCTCGTCGAGTACCGCCTCGAGGAACTGTTCGTCGCCTGGTCCGAGGTTGTGGCTCAACGCCCCGAGCAGCGCCACGCGGTCCTCGGGTGCCTCGTCGGGCCAGGTCTCCGCGAGCAGAGCCAGCCCGGCGGCCGGGTCGCGCTTCCGCAACGCGGTCAGGTAGCCGAGCCGCCGACCGAGTGTTCCATCGGTCCAGTCGGCCGGATCAGCGCTGTCGACCGCCTGGCCCAGCGCGAACGCCCACGGGGCGTGCTGGGCGGCCAGCCAACCGGCTCGGGTACCCCCGACCGCTGCCGCGAGCGCCCGCAACGGTGGCGTGACCCGGGCCACCTCGAGCAGGTCGGGCAACAGCTCGGGCGGTACCCGCCAGCCACGGTCACCGGCCAGCGTCAACCACTCGGCGAGCAGGTCCGCCCTCGTCGCGGCGTCGAACCCGTCCCCGCCGTACCCGAGCCGTGCGGCCAACAGGTCGGCCAGCCGGAGCGCCGCAGCAGGCAGTACGACGACCGCGGTCTCGTCGGGAGCGGGTGGCACGGTCTCCGCCTTGTGGAGAGCCGGCCGAACCCCCGCCCGCCGGGCTACCGCCAGACCCGCCGCCACCTCGAGCAACGCCGCCGCGTCATCCACAGTGGACGGTCCACTCACGTCGAGCCGGCGCCGGTCGGTCCCCACCAGCGCCGTAGCCAACACATCCCCCCACGCCGCCGTCACGACCCGCCCCCACCCGCGGCCCCGCCCGCAGACCCTGCGTTGATCATGAACTTAGTTGCGGGTTCGACGGCGTGTCGAGCTACCAACTTCATGATCGACGGGGAGGGGCCGGGCGTCAGCACGGGATGCACCGGCCTTCCACCCAGGTGGTCAGCGGGCGCAGCCCGTCCGGGGTCCACTCGCCGGCGAGCGTGACCGGGTGGCCGCCCGCGGCGGCGATCAGGCGCCACGGCGGAAGCCCGGTGACCAGCGGCAGGGCGTCACCGATCTCGTCCCGCACCCACCAGCCGGCGGCGGTCCGGACCGGGGTTACTCCCGAGAGGAGGAACGGCCAGCGGTCCTGCCACGGGTCGACGGCCAGCACCTCGGCGTACTCCCGTAGTGCCGCCGCCACATCACGCCCACCGGCGGGTCTGGCCGGCTCGGGGGAGCCGTGCCTGGCCGAGACGAGAGCCCGCAGCGGCTGTGCGCCGGGGTAGAAGCACAGCTCGGCGTCGGCGACGGTACCGACCACGAACTCGACCGGCAGCGGCTGCGCACCCGGTGCGAAGGAGAGCACCAGCGCCGGCCGCCCGGACTCCGCGCCACGCAACCAGACCCGACGGCTGGTCAGCTGCTCGTCGGCCTCCTCCCGCACGCCGAGGACATACCAGCGGTCCCGGACCGGTGGTGTCTCGAGCACGTCGGCGGTCGCGACCGGGTACCCGACCCGTACCCGCACGGTCGCGGCCAGCGACTCCGGCAGCTCGGACAGCCGACGGTGGCCGCACACGAGCAGCCGGAGCAGGGCCAGCTCGGTGAGCAGCCGGTCCGGTACCGATGCCGCGGTCGCCAGCCGGCGAACCGCCCCCGCCGCACCCGGCGCCTGCGCGTCGACGAGCCGGGCGGCCATCGCGTCCCAGTGCGCGTACCCCGCGGAAACCACCCCGGCCAGCCCGCCGCGCACCTGATCACCCAGCCAGCGGTCGAGTTCGTCCAACCCGCCGGTGATCCGCTCGGCGCGTTGCGGCCCGGCGCGCGCGGTGCGTCGCGGAACGGCCGCCCGCTCGACCTTGGCGGCCCGCGCCGCCGCCCACTCGTGAGCCCACGCCGGGGGCTCGGCCTGCGGCAGCGACCCGACCACCCAGCGCAGGAGCAGCCCGACCACGTGCTTGCAGGGCACCTGCCGGCTGGGACACGAGCAGCGGTACGCCGGCTCGCTCACCTCGACGCAGACCTGGTACGGCGTCTTGGCGCTGCCCTTGCACAGTCCCCAGACGAGCTCGTCGGCACAGCCGGCCTCGGGCCACGGGCGTGCGGTAGCCAGGCCCCGAGCCGATCGTTGGGTAGCCGCGTTCCTGGTGAGCGCCATGACCCGGGCGACGCTCCACTCGGCCGTCCCCGACATGCGTCACAACGTATCTCGCGGCGTTACCGGCGTGCGGGCCGGCCGAACGGGGTATGACTTGCCCATGAGACCCGTACGCAGAGCGGCTCGCGCGATGCTCGGCGCGATCTTCATCGCCAGCGGAATGCGCGGCCTGGCCAACTCCGAGAAGCTCGTACCGGGAGCCAAGCGGGTGACCGACCGGATCACTCCATTGCTGGAGAAGGTCGATCCGCGACTGCCGACCGATCCTCGTACCCTCGTCCGGATCAACGCCGCCGCTCAGCTCGCGGGTGGCCTGCTGCTGGCGACGGGGCGCATGCCGCGGCCGGCCGCCGCTCTGCTGGCGGGCACGATGATCCCGACGACGCTCGCGGGGCACCCGTTCTGGACCGAGCAGGATCCGGTCGCCCGGCGCAACCAGCAGATCCACTTTCTGAAGAACGTCGGACTCATCGGTGGGCTACTGCTCGCCGCCGCTGACACCGAAGGTCGACCCAGCGTGGGGTGGCGAGTACGCCACGCGGTGCGTACCAGAACCGGTCGAGCCACGTTAACCAGATAGAAATATCGCAAAGAAGTATGGGATCGGACACGGTCGCATAACACGGGAGGTGCTGAGTGACTGACCGCTCTAGGCTCGAAAACGGACCTGGGCGGGAAGTGCTACTTCGGTACGGGGGTATCGACACTATGCCGGCGACCGTCGCCGAACGGCTGCGCGGCCTCCTCCCGGACCACCGTGTCAGACGTCGGTTCGATCGCTGGTTGATCGTCCGCCTCGGCATCATTGCCGGCGCAATCTTCGCGGCTGTTATGGCCGTGCGCGCTTTCGGGCGGCCGTATGTGTTCTTCGACCTGCGGATCTACCACGGCGCGGTGGTGTGGTGGGCAGGCGGCGGAGATCTGTACCAGTACGTCGCACCCGGTATGACCATCGGGTTCACGTATCCGCCGTTCGCGGCGATCCTGATGCGGCCGATGACCACCCTGTCGATCGAGGCGGCCGCACAGGTCAACGAGATCGCCAGCTACAGCGCGCTCGCGTTCGTGCTCGCTGTGTTGCTGGTACCGATCGCCGACCGCTGCGGCTGGCCGCGCTGGTTCGCGGTCGGCGTGGCCCTGCCGCTGGCCGCTGCGACCGAACCGGTCCGCGAGACGATCGGCTACGGCCAGGTCAACCTGCTGCTGTTCGGCCTGATCATCGCCGACCTGGTCGCCCTGCGCCGCCGCCACCGCACCTCGATCACCCCGTCGTCCGGCCGGACCGGGCTCTATCGACTGTGGACAGAGGGCTCGTGGGCGGGCGTGGGCATCGGCCTGGCCACGGCGATCAAGCTGACGCCCGCGCTGTTCATCGTCTACCTGCTGATCTCGAAGCAGTGGCGAGCGGCCACCACGGCGGCCGGTACAGCGCTCGCGGTCACCATCGGCGCGTTCCTCGTCGCCGGCCGGGAGTCGACGACGTATTTCACCAGCGTCATGTGGGATACCGGCCGCGTCGGCGTCACCGACATGACGCCCAACCAGTCGCTGGCCGGACTGCTCGCCCGGCTGTACGACTCGGCCGAGACACCCGGCCTGCTCTGGCTGGCCTTCGCGATGCTGATGCTCGTCCTGGGCCTGTCCCGGGCGGCGAACGCGCACGCCGAGGGTGACGAACTGGCCGCATTCACCCTGGTGGGCCTGACCGCCAACGTGATCAGCCCGATCTCCTGGACCCACCACCTGGTGTTCGTACTGCCCGCGATCATCGTGCTGCTCGATTCCGCGATGCGCCGGCGCGCCGCGAGTCGCGGCCTACGCCCGGCCCGCGGTGGCGGTGGCCTCGCCGGCTGGCGGCACGGCTGCGCCGCGCTCGGCCTGTTCGCGCTGTTCGTGATCTCCCCGGTCTGGCTGTACGAGCACCAGTACCCGGAGGTCTCGCACTACGCCGACGGACTGTTCGGGGCGCTGGCCGAGAACTCGTTCGCGATCGCGCTCATCGCCCTCGTGGCCGCCCTGCCCTGGCGCCCCGGCGCCGACCCGGCGTTCTACCCCGAGCGCCGGTTCGGGGCTCAGGGGCAGTTCACCCACTCCTCGGTACCGTCGGCAAAGACCTGACGCTTCCAGATCGGCAGCCGCGCCTTCACCTCGTCGACGAGCCGAGCGCAGGCCGCGAACGCCTCGGCGCGGTGCGCGGTCGAGACCGCCGCCGCGAGCGCCACGTCGCCGATCTCCAGCGGGCCGACGCGGTGCGACACCGCGATCGCGTAGACGTCGGGATCCTTGGCGATCTCGGCGACCACCTCACTCAGCACCGACTCGGCGGTCGGGTGGCCCTCGTACTCCAGCGACACCACGGTGCGTCCGTGGTCGTGGTCGCGGACGACACCGGCGAACGACACCACAGCGCCTCCGCGCGGGTCGGCCACCGCGGCCTCGTGCGCTGCCACGTCCAGCCGGTCGGTGGTTACCGTGATCACGCCCGTTCTCCTTCGAGCAGCGGCAACGGTACGAGTGGTACCCGTTGATTCTCCTCCGCGTTGGTGCCTGGGGCGACCACGGCGAACCCGATGCTGCTCGCCAACCCGCGCAGCATGCTGGAGGCGACGTGCCGCTGCGGCCGTACCCGGCCGTCGGGATCCTGTCGGACGAGCGCCAGATGGGTGTGCCCGCCCCGCCCGGCGATCGGCTCGGCCAGCGTCACCTCGGGCAACCGCGGCGCCACCCGCCCGGTCAGCCCCGCGATCAGCGGCGCGACCAGGGTGACCAGCGCGACCACCGCCGACTGAGGATTGCCCGGCAGGCCCGCGAGAAACTGCCCGGTGGGGAAGCGGGCCAGCAACATGGGAAATCCCGGGCGTACCGCGACCGTGTTCGCGATGTACTCCGCACCCAGTTTGTGCAGTGCCGGGTGCAGGTGGTCGACCGGACCGTGCATCGTGCCACCGGTCGTGCAGACGATGCCGGCGCCGCCGGCCAGCGCGCCGCGGATCGCGTCCACGTGCGCGTCGAGCGTGTCGCCGACCGGCGCGATGACGGCGTCGTCCACGACGTTGCCGCCGAGCCGAGCCAGCCAGGCGGGCAGCTGTGGACCGAGCGCGTCGCGTACCCGTCCGCCGCCCGGCAACCCGACAGTGAGCAGCTCGTCCCCGAAGACCAGCAACGCGGCCTCGGGTCTCGGGTATACGGTCAGCGTCTCGTACCCGCACGACGCCGCGAGCCCGACCACGCCGGGGGAGACCGGCGTACCGGCGGGCAACAGCTCCTCGCCCCGGTGCGCCTCCTCGCCCGGCTCGCGCCACTCCCGCTGCTCCCGGGGCGTACCGCTGACCCGGCCGTCGGCGCCGGTCGTGCTCTCCTCGACGCGCACGATCGCCTCGGCACCGTCCGGCACCATGGCTCCGGTGGCGATCTCGACCGCCGTACCGTCCTCGGTCAGCGGCTTCGCCTGCGCCCCGGCGAGCACCCTTCCGGTGATGCGCCACGGCGCCGGCCCACGTACCGCCCAACCGTCCACACTGGACGTCGGAAACGCCGGCAGGTCGGTCAGCGTGACCAGCGGCTCGGCCAGCGTCAGCCCGTCGGCCGCCGCGAGCGGTACGTCGACCGGCCCGGTCGCCGCGGCCGCCGCCTGCCCGGCCGCGTACGCCGACTCCCGCGCCTGTACCCATGACACCGGCTGGTCACTCACGCCACGAAGCCTAGTACCCGATGTGTTCTCCCGGTTCTTCGAAGGTATCTTCGAAGATATGGGAGATGCGCCGCCCTTGATGCCCGTGTTCCGGAGCCGGTTGCAAGGCGAACTGCTCGCCATCGTCCTGCTTGCCCCGGATAACGAACAGTCCCTCACCGACCTGGCCCAGCGGCTCGGCGCGGCACTGTCCACTGTGCAGCGGGAGGTGAGCCGGCTGGAGCAGGCCGGCGTCCTCCGCTCGCGCTATGTCGGAAACGTACGTCTGGTGAGCGCCGAGACCAGCTCACCCGCCTACGCACCACTGCGTGACCTGGCCGAACGGTACTTCGGCGTGCCAGCCGTCCTCGCGGAGGAGTTCGCGACCGTCACCGACATCGACGAGCTCTTCGTCTTCGGTTCGTGGGCAGCGCGCCTGCTGGGACACGCCGGCCCGACCCCGGCCGACATCGACGTACTTGCCATCGGTTCGCCCGATCGCGACGATGCCTATGCGGCGGCGCTGCGCGTCGAGCGACGGGTTGGGCGCCCGGTCAACGTGACCGTGCGTTCGCTGTCCTCGTGGACGGCCGGCAAGGACGGCTTCGTGCAGGACGTACGCCGCGGAGCATTGGTACCGGTGCCGGTGTCAACGAACGGGGATTGACATGTCTGGTCCGCTACTGCGGTGGGATCGCGGCCGCAGTGTCATCGACGATCTGCTGAAGCGCGACGAACTGCAACGGGTCACCGCCGATCCCGAGGCAGCCCTGCGTCTCCTTCGCGTGGCGCGTACGCATCTGGCGTCGGCGGCGACTATCCGCCAAGACGATCCGACGCTCGCGCTCGCCGCGTCCTACGACGCGGCACGCAAAGCGTGCGTGGCGTTACTCGAGGCACAAGGCCTGCGCGCCACGAGTCGGGGCGGCCACATTGCGCTACGAGAGGCGGTCGAGGCACAGTTCCTGGGCCTGAGCGGAGCAGACCCGGTCCGCGCATTGGACCGGCTGCGCCGGCGGCGGAATGCCGCCGAATACCTGGAGGCCGACATCGACGACGCGGAGGCCGCCGAGGGCCACGGACGGGCAGAGGCGATCGTCGCCTTCGCAGAGGGCGTGCTGGCGAGCCTTCCGCCGTACGGACGCTGACGGCCGTCAGCGAGGGTGATCGCCACCGCGGATCTGTTCGACGGCGTGGCCGAGGAGCGGACCGAGCACGGCAAGCCCGTCCTTCGCACCACCGGTAGAGCCGGGCAGGTTCACGATCAGCGTGCGGCCGGCTACGCCGGCGAGCCCGCGGGACAGAGCCGCGGTAGGTACCTTGTCCCGTCCGGCGGCCCGGATCGCCTCGGCGAGCCCCGGTACCTCGTAGTCGAGGACCGCCCGGGTCGCCTCCGGTGTGCGGTCGGTAGGCGTGATGCCGGTACCGCCGCTGGTCAGGACCACGTCGACGCCGTCGGCGAGGGCATCCCGCAACGCGGCGGTGACTGGTTCGCCGTCCGGTACCACGACCGGATCGGGCACCTCGCAACCCAGCTCGCGCAGGCCGTCGACGAGCAGTGGACCGCTGGTGTCGGCGTAGACCCCGCTCGCCGCACGGTTCGACGCGACGACCACGCGTGCCCGGATCATGGACGGTCCTCGGGGCGTACCCAGTCTCCGGTCTTGCCGCCTTCCTTACGCAGTACCCGTACCCCCTCGATCGAAGCCGCCGGGTCGACGGCCTTGACCATGTCGACCAGCGCTAGCCCGGCGGTGGCCACGGCCGTGAGCGCTTCCATCTCCACTCCCGTGCGGTCGGCCGTGCGGACCGTCGCTGTGATCTCGACAGCGTCCGTGCCGAGTGCCAGGTCGACGGTCACGCCGTGCAAGGCGATGGGATGGCAGAGCGGTACGAGGTCCGGCGTCCGCTTTGCGCCCATGATGCCGGCGACGCGGGCCACGCCGAGCGCATCGCCCTTCGGCAGGCCGTCCCGGCGCAACAGCTCGATCACCTCGGCGGTAGTGACGAGCCGGCCGGCCGCGATCGCGCGGCGGGTCGTCACCGCCTTGTCGGCGACGTCGACCATGCGCGCGGCGCCGGCCGCGTCGACGTGGGTCAGTTCGCTCACGATGTCGAGCCTACGGTGGGGCATGACCCTGGTCGCCGTCGCCGTGATCGTCTTCCTGGCCGCCGTGGCTCAGGCGACGACCGGGTTCGGGTACGCGCTGATCGCCGTACCCCTGCTGACCCTCGCCACCGACCCGCGCACGGCCGTCGTCGGCGCTGCGCTGGCGAGCCTGCTGCTGACGGTGGCGCTGGCGACGCGGGAGCGCGCGTCCGTGCGGTGGCGGGTGACCGGCTGGCTGCTCGCCGCGTCGCTGGTGGGGATGCCGGTCGGGTTGGTGATCCTGCGGTATCTGCCCGACCGCTGGCTGACCGCGCTGATCGCCGCGACCGCGCTGTGCTGCACCGTGCTGGTGTGGCGGCGGCTCCGCTTGTCGATCGGGCCCGTGTCGGTCTCGTGTGTCGGCGTCGTCACCGGCGTGCTCACGACCGCGACTGGCACGAACGGTCCGCCGTTGGTCGCCGCGTTCCAGGCGATGGGGTACGACGCCCGCACGTTCCGGGCCACGATCTCCGCGGTGTTCACGGGGACGGGAGTGTTGGGTTTACTGGGGTTCTTTGCCGCGGGTCAGGTCACGCCGTCGGCAGCGATGGTCGGGCTGGTGGGGGTGCCGGCGACCGCGCTCGGCTGGTTCGTGGGGGAACGCGCCTTCCGGCGGTTCGACGAGGAACGGTTTCGAGGTGTGGTGCTCGGAGCACTCGTCGTGATCTGCGCGGTAACGCTCGCCCGAGCGATCTGGCCGGCGAAATAGGCACCTCGGAAAATGTCGGACAACGTGTCCGTCGGCCCTCGTAACCGGCTACCAAGATCGGCACGTCTGCTGGAGGCCGAAGGAGGCGGTGCGGCGTAGGCTGCGCTCTAACCCTGGCGGAGGGCTGTCGTCGGCCGGTCGTGAACCGTTGTTGAGATCACTGCGTGTCCTCAACGTGGTGTGCGGCTCGTCCGCCCAGGTATAGACCGTGCGGAGCACGCGCTTGCCTCGCCAATGTCGGCTCGATGCAGCGCAGTACCGGTGCTTCCGACGCACCGGCTGATTGATTGCGGTCCGTCTTCAGATCTAGACAGAGAGTATCTAACAGGTTCCGAGTTCGCATATACTGAATGCCAGGACAAACTGCGATACGAAAAATGCAACTTGCAATTTACGCTTCCCTTCATCGCGCCTTACACGATCAGGAAAACACCAAGGTCAGCGAGGCGCCACACAGACAACTGCCCACGCGCCGGCGTGGGTGTCCAACGGGGGACCATCGAGATCTTCGAGGAGCCCGAGATGCGCGTTCAAGACTGGGACTAACCTTCACTCGTTCCCGCGCCAGTTGAAACCAGCCCGCTACGACGCGACACTGTCAACAGCGTTGGCGGGAGACAGATGGCGTGACCGAGAAGACTACGAACGAGACCGACAAGCGACTCTCCGGACTTGTCGGTCTCGTCGCGGTGTCCGCCTGTGTGGTCCTCGTTGGCGTTTCGTGGTGGGACCAATGGGATTTGGGCCTTTTCGATTGGTCAGCAGCAAGCTTGACGGTCCTGGTCGCCGTCACTACCGGCGCTAGCCCTCGCGTCCGCATTCGCGCGATTCGAATCGGCCTTGCTTCGACCGAGTTAGCGGTTCTCGTCGGACTTGCCACACTTCGACCGGTAACGGTTATCTGGTGCACAGCACTGGGTGTGGCCATCGCCAAGGGACTCATCCGCCAACGTCTTCAGCAGCTGGTGTTCAACGTCGGCAAGAGCACGCTGTCCGCGGCTGGTGCAGCTCTCGCCGCGGGCTTGGTCGGTGGGTTGAACCAGAGGCATCAGATCGCCTACCTACTCGCCGGCCTGGCAATCGCCGCCGTTGCCTTTACGGTCGTGAACGAGGTCATCGTCGTGCCGGCGTTGGCTTTCGCGAGCCGTACTCCCATGCGCCAACGCCTCCTCGCGAACTGGGATGTCAGGCTCGGCCAGCTGTGTGCGTGGATAGTCGTCGCGTTCGGGGGTGTGCTCGTCCTCCGGCATACCAACGCCTTGATCGTGGTCGTACCGCTGGTCGCCCTGAGTCTCCAGCTGTGGTACGGAGGGCGGCTGCGAGCTCGCGGCGAGCGTGATGCCTGGCAACAGCTCGCACAGTCCACCGACGAGTTCAACGCCGTGGACCTCGACGGAGTCCTCAAGACCGCGGTCAAACGCGCTGCCGACCTTTTCTCGGCGGATGAGGTCGACGTCGAGGTGTACCCGCTCAACTCCGCGCCTCGACTCGTGCGCGGCGGCACCGACGGCATCACATACGACGGTCGCCCGGAGGACGCACCACCAACGGTTGGCGGCTTGGCTACCAGCGCGTTGGAAGGTCACGACGGCCACGGGATCATCGGCGAACTGCGACTGCGCTTCCGTGGTCCGGTCAAGCTCACCGAGCGGGAGCAGTACACGCTGCAGACCTTTGCCTCCGCGCTGTGCACGGCAGTACGCAATGCCGCCGCGTACGCCGAGTTGGCGCGCCTGGCCGAACAGCACGCTCACGACGCGTCGCACGACCCACTCACCGGCCTGCCGAACCGCCGCCTGCTCCAAGAAAAAGGCAGGGAAGCGCTCGAAGGCCGACCGAAGGGCGTCACCGCGCTACTGCTCGTCGACCTCAACCACTTCAAGGAGATCAACGACACGCTCGGCCACGCGGCCGGTGACGTCGTGCTCAAGGAGGTGGGTGCCCGGCTGAGAGAGGCCGCGGGTCCCGAGGACGTGGTGGCGCGGCTCGGCGGGGACGAGTTCGCCGTACTGCTCAAGGGCCTCACCGCCCCGGCGGTAGCCGGACACCGCGCGCAGCTCATGCTCGCGACCCTCGCCGAGCCGATCGAGCTCGAGGGTATGCGGGTCAGTGTCGAGGCGAGCATCGGTATCGCCAGCGCGCCGAGCAAGGGCGGCATGGGCGAGCTGATGCGCCGCGCGGACATCGCGATGTACCAGGCCAAGCGCGGCGGCCAGCGGATCGCCATGTACGCCAGGGCACGCGACACCGCCGACATCAGCCGGTTGGCGCTCGGCGGCGACCTGCCGCGGGCCGTGGCCGAACAGGAGATCACGGTCAAGTTCCAGCCGATCGTCGACCTGGCCAGCGGTCAAGTTGTCGCGGCCGAGGCGCTGGCCCGCTGGCAGCACCCGGACAAGGGACCGCTGGACCCGCGCCGGTTCCTGGAAGCGGTGGAGCGCTCCGGACTGCTGCCGGCGTTCACGGATGCGGTACTCGACCAGGCTCTCGTAGCCGCAACCGCCTGGCGGGAAGCCGACTTCGACCTGCCGGTCGCCGTCAACGTCTCGCCGCGCAGCCTGCTCGACCGACGCTTCCCCGGTGCGGTCGCGGCGCGGCTGAGAGCGCACGACTTCGCTCCGGACCGGCTGTTCCTCGAGCTGACCGAGTCGCTGACGCTGAGCCAGCTCGAGGTGGTCGACGAGGTCCTCAACGCGCTGCACGACCAGGGCATCCGGCTGGCGCTCGACGACTTCGGCACCGGGTACTCGTCGCTGGCGACACTGTCTCGTGTACCGGTGCACGAGCTGAAGATCGACCTCGAGTTCATCCGCACGATGGAGACGTCGACGGAGGCGGCGGCGGTCGTGAAGTCCACAGTGGACCTCGGACGAAGCCTCGACCTCGCCGTGGTCGCCGAGGGCGTGGAGAGCGAGAGCCAGCGCCGCACGCTGTGGGAGCTGGGCTGCCAGGCCGGCCAGGGGCACCTCTTCTCCCGGCCCATCGCAGCCGGCCACCTGCTGACCGTGCTCCGCCGGGGCACCGGAGGCCGGCCCGGCACGTTGGCCCCGCCGCTGCACGAGGAGGGGACGGTCATCCGCATCCCGAGCGCCCGCCGGACAGGGGAGCGGGACACCGGGGAGCGTCTGCCACACTGGCCCGCGTGATCCTCTCCCGTCGATCTAGGACGAATGGGCGCCCAAAAGCGGCAAACCAGCCACCATTTGCCCTAGATCGACGGGGGTGGGCGGTGGACGTCGCGCTATACGCGGGATCCGGGCTGTTCGCGGCCATTACCGCGGTTAGCTCTACGCTCGCGCCGCACCGGGCGTGGGGGGCGATTGCGGTCTGGGGGTACGCGGTCGCGACGCTGGCCGCGCTCACCAGGCGCGCCCGGGTAGCGGTTACGGGACTGACCTGGGTCGCTACCGCGCTGGTGCCGATCGTCCTCTTGGCGCAGGACCGCTTGGCGCAGGAAGAAGTCGTCGTCGTCGAACGGGCCGGTCAGCGACTGCTCGACACCGGCACGCCGTACCTCGACCGCGACGCCATAGCCGCCCTGCCGGACAAGCTGCTTGGCTATGTCCCGTACCAGCCTGGTATGGCCCTTTTCGGGCTACCCCGCGCTCTTGTCGGGACCGTGTGGTGGACGGACGCCCGGGTCTGGTTCGCGGCCGTAACGGCGGCGGTGCTGGCCGCCGCCGTCGTGACCCTGGGCCGGTTCGAGCTGCGGGCCGTGCAGGTCGTGACCGTGTTTGCGATGGCGGCGCTGACCCTGGCCACCGGTGGCGACGACCTGCCGGTCCTGGTGCTGTGCCTGCTGGCCCTCGCGCTGGCGGCACGAGACCGGCTCGGCGCGGCCGGGCTCGCGGTCGGCGCGGCCGCCGCACTCAAGCTGTTCGCCTGGCCGGTCGCGCTGGTGCTGGCGGTGCACGCCGCGACGAAACGCCGGGCGGGGCGGTTCGTCGCCGGTGCGCTGGGGCTGCCGCTGCTCGCGCTCGTTCCGGCCCTGATCGTCGACGCCGGAGCCGTGGTCGAGAACGTCCTGCGCTTCCCCTTCGGCCGCGGACTCGTCACGAGCCCGGCGCAGTCGCCGCTACCCGGTCATCTCATCGCCACCGCGCTGCCCGGGGGGCGGGTGATCGCCGCGGCGCTCCTGGTCGCCGCCGGTGGGGCGATCGCCGTCTGGCTTTGGCGCCGCCCGCCCCGCACGGCCGCGGACGCCGCCAAGATCTGTGGGTACGGGCTACTCGCCGCGATCCTGCTGCTGCCGTCCACAAGGTTCGGCTACCTGCTGTACCCTGTCGCGTTCGCGGTCTGGGTGCCGGCACTGGCGAGAATCCCACCGAAGAGCGGCGCGGAGGCGTACACCTGAAGGGGTGAACACCACGTACCGCGACCGGACCGCGGCGGGTGAGGCGCTCGGGTCCGCCCTCGCGTCCTATGTGGACCGGCCCGATGTGGTTGTGCTGGGTCTGGTCCGGGGCGGTGTCCCGGTCGCGGCGGCGGTCGCGCGGCACCTCCACGCGCCGCTGGACGTACTCGTGGTCCGCAAGCTGGGCGTGCCGTGGGCGCCCGAGGTCGCGTTCGGCGCCCTCGGCCCGGGTGGTGTACACGTGCTCAACGACGAGATCGCCCGACGGCTGGACCGGTCGGACATCTCGGCCGTCGTTCAGCTGGAGACGGCGGAGCTGGCGCGACGCGAACGGCTCTACCGTGGCGGCCGGCCGCCGCTGCGGCTGACCGGACGAATAGCGGTGATAGTCGACGACGGGCTGGCCACCGGCGCGACGGCGCGGGCGGCGGTCGCCGTCGCCCGGCGACTCGGCGCGATCCGGGTGGTCGTGGCGGTGCCGGTCGGGTCGGGGGAGGCGGTCGGGCTGCTCATGGCCGAAGCCGACGAGGTCGTCTGCCCGGTGGCGCCGGCCGGGTTCGGCGCTGTCAGCCGGTTCTACGCCGACTTCCGGCAGATCGATGACGAGACCGTGGTGCGGCTGCTTGCCGCGTGACATTGGCTTGTACGGTCGAAGAATGCAGATGACCTGTCCGAAATGCCACGGCGAGATGCGGCAGTATGAGCGCAGCGGCGTGACCGTCGATCAGTGCACCGAGTGCCGCGGGATCTTCCTGGACCGTGGTGAGTTGGAGAAGCTGTTCGACGCGGAGGCGAACTGGAACCAGGCCAACGCCCGGCCCAGCGCGCCGCCACCACCGCCGACCCCTGCGCCCGCGCCGTCCCCCGTCCAGCACGGGTATCCCGCTCCGGCCTACGGCGGGCAACATGGTTACCGGGGGCACTATCGGGGGCATTACCGCCACGGCAGGCGGAAGAGCTTCCTGCACAACCTGTTCGATTGATCAGCCTCGACGAGTCGACTCGCCCCAACCTGGTGACCGAGGCGGGTCGACGGTTAAGGTGATCACACCTCTCGACCCCCACGCGGAGTGTGCGCATGCATACAGCGGAAGAACCCGAGCCGCTGCGGCGCGCCCTGCAACTCGGCCTGGAGAAGCGGTACGCGGAAGCGATCGTCATCCTGCGCGAGTACCTGGCGACATACCCCGACAGCTCGCTGGCCTGGCGCCGGCTGGCCGGAGCGTTCCTGGGGGCCGGTGAGCCTGCCGAGGCCGAGCTGGCTGCGAAGGAGGCCGTCGCGCACGCACCCGACGACCCGGTGGCGCACCGGATGCTGGGAGTAGCCCTGTACCACGGCGGGAAGCCCGGGCAGGCCGCCGAGGTGGCGAGCCGGGCCATCGAGCTCGACGGACACGATCCGGAGGCGCACGCACTGCTGGCGTACGCGCTGCTCGAGGAGCCCAAGAGCTGGACGCAGGCGCGAGCGGAAGCCAACCGGGCCGTAGAACTCGGTCCGCACAACCGCGCCGCGCTCGACGTCCGGACCCGGGTGCGGCGTCTGAGACTGGCCGGAGTGGCGGTCTTCGCCTACGCCGCCGGTACGGCGATCGCCTTCGTCCTGCTCACCGTTGCCGGGATCATCGCGCTCGGCGGTTCCGCGCCCGGGATCTGGTACCTCGTCGGCACCGGTGCGGCGACCGCGGCGATCGCCACCGCGGCGGTGCTCTTCCTCCGCCAGGACAGCGACGAGGAGGAAGGCTTCATTCGGATCGGGACCCGTCCCGCGGCCCGGCTCGGGTACCTCGAAGCCGCCGGAGCCTGCGTCGTCGCCGGGCTGGCCACGTGGGGCGCGGCGGCCGCCGCCGGCGGGCGACAGTCGACCCAGATCGGCATGGCGGTCCTGGCTGCCGTGGTCACCGCGCTCGTCTACGGCAGCGCGATGCAGCACGCCCACCGCCCGGTGGGGGAGTCCTAGACCACCGCCATGTCGACGAAGCGGGACAGGTGTAGCTGGGCCGCCACGGTGATCGTGTCGGTAGGTCCGTTCCGGTGCTTGGCCACGATGAAGTCCGCTTCGCCGGCCCGCGGGGACTCCTTGTCGTAGTAGTCCTCCCGGTGCAGAAGCAGGACAACGTCCGCATCTTGCTCAATACTGCCTGATTCGCGCAAGTCGGACAACTGAGGGCGCTTGTCGGTGCGTTGTTCCGGACCGCGGTTGAGTTGGGAGACCGCGACCACCGGGCACTCGATCTCCTTGGCGAGCAGCTTGAGTCCCCGGGACAGATCGGCCACCTCCTGCTGCCGGCTCTCGACCCGCTTCGGTGAGGTCATCAGCTGCAGGTAGTCCACGATCACAAGCTTGAGATCGTGTCGCTGCTTCAACCGCCGGGCCTTGGCCCGGATCTCCATCAACGTCATGTTCGGGGTGTCGTCGACGAACAACGGCGCCTCGGAGATCTCCCCCATCCGGCGGGCGAGCTTGGTCCAGTCGTCATCGGAGAGCTGACCCGACCGCAGGACGTGCAGCGGCACCCGCGATTCGGCCGACAACAGCCGCATGACGATCTCGACCTTGCTCATTTCCAGCGAGAAGATCACGCTGGCCAGATTGAACCGGACTGCGGCATTTCTGGCGAAATCCATACTCGCTGTAGATTTTCCGAGCCCAGGCCGACCGGCGACCACGACGAGCTGACCGGCATGGAGGCCGTTGAGGAGCCGGTCGAGGTCGGTGAAGCCGGTGGGAATGCCGGTCATCACGCCGGACTGGGCGCCGACCGCCTCGATCTCGTCGAGCGTCGGCTGAAGCAACTCGGACAGGACCGCGAAGTCTTCGCTGACGCGGCGCTCGGTGACGTCGTACACCGCCTGCTGGGCGAGGTCGACGATGTCGTCCACATCCCGGCCGGCTCCGGCGGCGGCACCGTATCCCAGCTGAACGATGCGCGTGCCCGCCTCGACCAGGCGCCGCAGCACCGCCCGCTCGGCGACGATCCGCGCGTAGTAGCCGGCGTTGGCCGCGGTGGGCACCGATGAGATGAGCGTGTGCAGATACGGCGCGCCGCCGACGCGGGCCAGCTCACCGGAGTCGGCGAGGGCGGCCGTCACCGTGATCATGTCGGCCGGGTCGCCCCGCCCGTACAGGTCGAGGACCCGCTCGAAGATCGTGGCGTGGATCGGGCGGTAGAAGTCGGCGGAGCGCACGATCTCGACGACGTCGGCGATCGCGTCCTTGGACAGCAGCATCCCCCCGAGGACGCACTGTTCGGCGGCGACGTCTTGCGGAGGGCTGCGGTCGAACTGTCCGTCCACAACGGACTGTCCAGACGCGACGGTGGGGGCACGCGGCTCGGCCGCACGCACATCGTCGCTCACCGACACCGAGTTTCACCGCCCCCAGACAAGTCCCGCACCCTCACAGTGGACCCCCGGGGTACGACAGTTTCGCCGATCGCACACCCTAGGAGCCCGGTCGGCCTCGACCAAACAGGCCGGTGGACAAGGCTCGGGACAACACTGTGGACACCGGCGCCCAGGATGTGCGTTGGCTGTGCACAGCCTGTGGAAATCTCCTGGGGACAACGCCGGCCCGGCGGCTCTGACCTCGGCCTAGACGATCCCCATGGTGTGGACAGAAGAAAAAGTCGCCCTGTCGGGTGACGCCGGGCGTGTCGCGGGTTGGCGCGTCACGTGACGTGCCCTGAATGCTCTACGTGTTGTGATTCGTCCATACGGCCGATTGCGATCAGATATCGAAAGGGTCACGCTCCGGCCGTGGACCGGGAGTGGGGGTACGACGAGCGCGCCCCACGCGACCGGAGGAGCGCGCGGACCTGGTCGACGCCGGCCGAGCCGACGGACGGCGACGGGGTCGACCGGTGGTGGTTCACGCCGGAGAACAAGACGAACCAGCCTCCGTCACCCGAACATGCCGCCTGGTACGACGACAGCTACGACGCGGAGTACCGCGATCGCAACGGTTCGTGGCCGGCGAACGACGGCTGGCTACCGCGGCAACACCCCGAACCGCTCCAGTACCCCGAGCCGCGCCAGTACCCCGAACCCGAGCGGTCGCTGGTCCCCTACGAACGGCCGGCCCAGCACGCCCGGTTGCCCGCCACTCACCGACCGTACGATCCGGTCCGGATCCCGTACCCCACCGAGGACGAGGTCGAGCCGACCCGCGGCCAGTTCCCCTCGCTGCTGATGACACTGATCTGGTACGCCGCGCCGATCAGCCTCTACCTGCTGTGGGCGCTGCTGCTCGGCGGTACCCCCGACCCGAACTGCGTCGACGACGCGGGCAACCAGTGCCCCGCCCCCCGCGACGCGGCGTTGACGACGATGGCCGACAGCGCGCCCCGGCTGGCTACCGCGCTGGCCCTGAGCCTCGTCGTGGCGATCATCATCCGGTGGATCACCGGAACGTGGCGGGCCACCACCGTGGGCTTCGCCAGCTCGGTCGTTGGCGCCGGTATCGCGACAGTGATCTTCTCGGTACTGGCCCGCACCACCACGGGCGGTTAGGTCACGGCCAGCACACGGCCAGGTCACGATATTCACGCTTGGATCTCGCATTGGACACGGACGGCACCGTACGCCGGGTGGATCTGTCGAATGGCCATCGACTCACAAGAGGAGAACAGCGATGGCCAAGCACCGACTGGCAGCGGCCGGCCTGCTCGTGGGGCTCCTGGTCCTGACGGCGTGTAGCGCCTCCGACCGGGGCGGCACGGGAAGCAACGACAGCGGGCTGCCCGCGGCGCCGATGGCTGGCCCGCGCGGGGGGACGCCGGAACGCACGGACGGCGGCGAGGTTCGCACGAGCGACGATCCACAGTCGACGTTCGCGGTGGATGTCGACACCGCGTCGTACGGGTACGCCCGCCGGCTCATCAACGACGGCCGCGTCCCGGACCGCACCGCGGTCCGGCCCGAGGAGTTCGTCAACGCCTTCCACCAGGGCTACCCGGAGCCGGTCGGTGACGGATTCGCGGTGCACTCCGACGGGGCGCGGTTCCCGACGACCCACGAGGGCAGCGCGGACCTGCGCCTGCTGCGGGTGGGCCTGCAGACCAGGTCCGAGGACAACCGTCAGCGCAAGGACGCGAACCTGACGTTCGTCATCGACATCTCGGGCTCGATGGCCGAGCGCGGACGGCTGGATCTGGTACAGGACGCCCTGCACACTCTCGTCGACCAGCTGCGCCCGACCGACGAGGTAGCGATCGTGACGTACTCCGACCGCGGCCACGTCGTGCGCGAGATGACCCGGGTGTCCGAGAAGGAGGACCTGCACCGGGCGATCGACGACCTGCGTACCGAGGGCAGCACCAACCTCGAGGACGGGCTCGTGCTCGGCTACCGCGTGGCCCGCGACGGCTTCCGCGACGGCTCGACCAACCGGGTGATCCTCCTGTCGGACGGGCTGGCCAACACCGGCAACACCCAGGCCGACCCGATCCTGCGGCAGATCCGCGAAGAGGCGGCGAAGGAGATCGCCTTGCTCGGGGTCGGGGTCGGCAGCAGCTACGGCGACCAGCTCATGGAGCAACTGGCCGACCAGGGCGACGGGTTCGTGGTCTACGTCAGCGAGCGCGATCAGGCTCGTCGGGTGTTCGTCGAGCAGCTGCCTGCCACGCTGTCGGTGCGCGCGCTGGACGCCAAAGTGCAGGTGACCTTCGACCCGGCGGCCGTCGAGGCGTACCGGCTCATCGGCTACGAGAACCGGGCAGTGGCCGACCAGGACTTCCGCAACAACCGGGTCGACGGTGGCGAGGTAGGACCCGGGCACAGCGTCACCGCGCTGTACGCGGTACGGCTGACCCGCGACGCCCGCCCCAGCGCGGAAGCGGCCCGCGTCGAGGTGCGCTGGCTGGATCCGCGCGACCGGCGCGCCGACGAGGCGGTGGAGTCCGTGACCGTCGCAGACCTGGGTACCGACTTCGCCGAGACGTCGCCGCGCCTGCAGGTGTGCTACGCGGCCGCGTACTTCGCCGAGGTGCTGCGCGACAGCCCGTTCGGTCGGGACGTTCGGCTCGCCGACCTTGCGGTGATCGCCGACCGCGCGGCCGCCGCGACCGACGATTCGGGGGTACGGGAACTCGCCGCGCTCATCGGGAAGTCGGCCGAACGTCGGTGACCCGAGGAGACGAGGCGGCACACCGGCCGGGTGTGCCGCCTCGTACTGTCGTTCCTTACTTGCTGGCGACCACGTTCAGCGCGATGGTGGCGCTGACATCGGGGTGCAGCTTGATCTGGACCTGATGCATACCGGTCGACTTGATGTGTCCGGGCAGCTCGAGCCGCCGGCGGTCCAGCTCCGGCCCGCCCGCGGCCTTGACCGCGGCCACGACCTCGGCCGCGGTGACCGAGCCGAACAGCCGGCCGCCGGTGCCGGCCCGTGCGGACAGGCTGACCTTGAGCCCTTCCAGCCGGGCCTTTACCTCGTTGGCCTGGCCGACGTCCCGGATCTCCCGAGCCGACCGGGCGCGCCGGATGGACTGGATCTCCTTCTCCGCACCCCTGGTCCAGGGGATCGCGAAGCCGCGCGGCAGTAGGTAGTTGCGCCCGAAGCCGTCCTTGACCTCGACGACGTCACCGGGAGTGCCGAGGCCGGACACCTCCTGCTTCAGAATGATCTTCATAGCGGTGCCCTCCCCTCAGCGCGCCGTTGTCGTGTACGGCAGGAGCGCCATCTCACGGGCGTTCTTGACCGCACGGGCGATCTGCCGCTGCTGCTGGGAGGTAACCCCGGTCACCCGCCGAGCGCGGATCTTGCCGCGGTCGGAGATGAACTTGCGCAGCAGCGCGGTGTCCTTGTAGTCGATATAGGTGATCCCCTCCTTGTCGAGCGGGTTCACCTTCTTCTTGGGCTTGCGCAGTGCCGCAGTCTTTGCCATTGCTCGTACTCCGAAATGCTCTTTAGAACGGGGGCTCGTCGTCGAAGGATGAGCCCGCCCCGCCGCCTGCTGGTGCTGGCACCGCGGACGCCCACGGGTCGTCGGACATGCCGCCGCCCTGACCTCCGCCACCACCGGAGCCGAAGCCGCCGCCGGAGCTGCGCGACATCTTCTGCACCTTCGCTGTGGCGTACCGCAGCGACGGGCCGATCTCGTCGACCTCCAGCTCGATGACGGTGCGCTTCTCGCCTTCCTTCGTCTCGTACGACCGCTGGCGCAGCCGGCCCGAGACGATGACGCGGGCTCCCCGCTGCAGCGACTCGGCAACGTTCTCCGCCGCCTGCCGCCACACCGTGCAGGAGAGGAAGAGCGGCTCGCCGTCCTTCCACTCGCCGGACTGCTTGTCCAGGAACCGCGGGGTGGAGGCGACGCGGAACTTCGCGACCGCCGCACCCGAAGGGGTGAAACGCAGCTCGGGGTCGTCGGTCAGGTTGCCGATGACCGTGATGGTGGTGTCTCCAGCCATGGTCACTCCTCGCTCAGCTTTGTCTCGCCGTCAGGCTCCCACAGCCCTCCGACGAAAGCGGGTGCGGGCACGCCGGGTCAGTGGACTTCCGGCCGGATGACCTTGGTACGCAGTACGGCCTCGTTGAGCCGCAGCTGCCGATCCAGCTCGGCCACCGCCTCCGGCGTCGCCTGGAGGTCGATGACCGCGTAGATCCCCTCGGTCTTCTTGTTGATCTCGTACGCGAGGCGCCTGCGGCCCCAGACGTCGAGTTTCTCCACCGAGCCACCGGCTGTCCGGATCACGTTGAGGTACGTGTCGAGCGACGGTGCGACGGTGCGCTCCTCGAGATTCGCATCGAGGATCACCATGATCTCGTAATGACGCAAGACGTGCTCACCCCCTTTGGACTAAGCGGCCGCGGTCCATCCGCGGCAGGAGGTCGTGCGTCGAACCTGGTAAGAGTACCCGAGCGGAAAAGAGAGCCGCGGGGCGCTTCGTATCCGCTTTCTGTGGGTGGGACCTGGGGAGGAACGACCACACCGAAGAGGTTGGATATGAGGCGCCCCGCGGAGCCTTGATGTGCTATTTTACGCCGCTGCCGCCCGAGATGCTCGTTGAGAGAGAATAGCCCGAATTGCCGCAGCGGACACGCCCGCCACGCAGACTGCCGCAACAAGTGCGAGGAGCCCGTTGCCCCCGTCGCGGGCAGGCGCCGCCGCGAGAGCCGGGTCGAGCGCGGCGGTGTTGCCAGGGGGTACCGCTGCCGGGTCGCCCACGTCGTCGACCGCCGACTCGGGGCCACCCGCGTCCAGCGACGGCAGGACGACTCCGCTGGCCACGTCGTCACCGGGTACCGGCTCGGCCGCTACCGCGGAGGGTGGTGCGGCGGGACCCGGACCGACCTGCGGGCCGGTGGCGGGCGGCGCCGCCTGCGTGGGCTGGTTCTGCACCGGCCGCGCCACCACCTTGATAGCCGCAGCGTC
>Ga0209382_10003039_pt1 | contig 23618 bp, 20 predicted proteins | sample SoiMetdeltSBSDD5_FD_187599 | JGI IMG/M metagenome (GOLD analysis project Ga0209382, IMG submission 187599) | Bulk soil microbial communities from a Populus tree surrounding site in Tennessee, USA - Soil MetaG P. deltoides SBSDD5 (SPAdes) (version 2) | ecosystem: Environmental > Terrestrial >...
GCTTCGAGCCGCGCGCCCTTCGGTACGGCCAGCGGCTTGGCGTAGATGTAATACGTCTGCCAATTGAAATCGTACCTCGGCACGGACAGCACGACTTCCTTGCGGCCATCGTGGTAGACGAGCCTGTACTCCCAACTCTTGCCGCGCAGGTGCGTATGCGGGAAGAGCGCGAAAATCCGCACGTTCTCGTTGAATTCAATCGCCGACTCGACCGCTTCGTTGTTGGCGCCCGGCGGTATGCGCAACAGCCGGTTGGCAAAGGCGCTCGATATGACTTCCATTTGCGGCGGCTGTTTGGCGAAGATGATGCCGACGCTTGAGGTGTCGCTGGTCGCCACGCCGTTCGTCGTGTAGTGCATCTGGAACGTCAGCACGGAACCGGCCTTTATGCGTAGCGCCGTGCCGGGTTTGAAAATCATCGCGTTCGTGCCCGGCGCGGTCGTGGCGATCAATGCGCCCGGCATTTGCCGAGGCGCGTCGGCAGACAGTTGCGGCACGACTTGTTTGTAGGCCGCCGACTGCGGCATTGCTCCGTCCGGCTCGCGGCAAAACACCAGGATGTGATGCACGACACTGCGCGCGCCGGGACGCGCTTCGATGGCCTGCACCCATTTGTCTTCAGTGAAATTCGTCGGCGCCTGGAAGTACTGATAATCAATCGCTCCTTCCCCCGGCACGGCATACGGTTTTGGTATGCTGATGACCGCGTCGGGCGTACCGATTTCCCAGCCGTCGGTGAATTTCGGCGCGAGCGGCAAATCCTTCGGCTCGCCTTTCGGCGCGCCACCGCCCACCCAAGCAATCAGCGTCGCTTTCTCCTGTTCACTCAAGCGCCGGTCGTTTGAGAACGTGCCATGCGATTCGGCCGCGTGCCAGGGCGGCATCTGTCCGCTGGCGACTTGTTCGCGGATAGCTTTGGCCCAGGGGCGCGCTTGTTCATAGGTCAGCAAGGACATCGGCGCGATGTCGCCGGGGCGATGGCAACTCGCGCAATGCTTGTAGAGAATCGGCGCGACATCTTTGGTGAACGTCGGCGACGCCGCCGTCGTTTGCGTCATGCGCATCGTGATGAAAACTAAAAGCGCAGCGCCCAATGCCGCTACGCCCGTCAGGCGAATCCTTGTCATATCAATTTCCTCTCTTGTTGTTCCAATCGCTTTGCAGCATGCCGCCGCAATCCGCCGCGCCTTTGAGCGCGCCGCCGTCCAGCTTGCCGGTGAGCGTGATCTGCACGATTTCGACTATCTCCCCCGCTTTTTTTTGGTCTCGATTACCTCCGCCGTCGAACGCCGCGCTTGCGCTGCGCCCGCTTGCGGGCGTCGGCTGCAAGCGATGGTTGGGTAGTCAATAACCACCTACGAACAGAGTCCCGATAACTCGAGTACTGTTGACCGAACTTGCTTTCAAGGTACCGCTCCTCTCTTGGAACCACGACGCGGGAGACCACAGCAGCCGCGGGGATCAGCGTGGCCACCATCCAAATGCTACTGATCCAGAGCGCAATTCCGAGTTGCAAAACAAAGAACGAGAGATAGATAGGATTGCGGCTGAAACGGTATGGCCCTGTCCGGACGATGTTCGCTGTCGGTTGATTCCCGCGCACCGGAGTGCCAGCGGCGCGGAGCGCACGTACTGAGAACATAAACAAGAGGACGGAGGCAAAAACCATCGCGCCGCCGATCGGAACGGCGGCGGGAAGCGCAACCGGTAGCGGCCAGAGCCAAGTTAACAATGCCCCAGCCATGATGGAGGTCGAATAGACCAGTGGCGGCCGGACCCAGCCGAGATTGGCGACATCCGGTTTGCCAACGGTATTCGGGTCAGTCGCTTGTAATTGCCTTGGTACCATGCGGAACCTCAAAACATTGGAGTCGAAATGGCGCCCCATTTGACATGAGATGGCGGTGTGCGTATTTCCGTCACGGCGCCTTCGCCCATGTCAACAACGGCCACCACCAAAGGATCGCGCCCGTAGGACGCCTTTACGATGTCGACTCCCGACGGGGGGCTGCCGTGAAAGCGCGCCCGCATCAATCTTCGAGGATGGGGATCCACATCTCTCGGTGCGCCTTTGAAGAGACACCTATGCTCGCTCGCGCCCGCCGCTTCGCCGCGTCCATCAGGTCCCCGCCGGCTGGTAGGAGAGGACGACAACGCCTGTCCCGAGGGTCTTTTTCGCTATGAGTTTCAGAATTGTCTTTTCGCTCTCCCGGAAGAGCAGCCTACCTCGGCCCACGAGGAGAGGGTGGATCCAGAAACGGAGCTCATCAAGCAGGCCATGCTCCAGCAACGTCTGACCGAGAGGACCATGGCCATACATGACAAGGTCCTGGCCGTCCTGCTGCTTGAGCTTGGCCACCTCGGCCGCGACATCGCCCCTGATGATGGTCGAGTTATTCCAATCGGCCCTTTCCAGGGTGGACGAGAAGACATACTTGCGGATGCTGTTCATCCTGTCGGCGTAGTCGCCGGTTCGAGCGGGCCAAACCCCCGCAAAGATCTCATACGTTCGCCTCCCCATCAGCATCGCGTCGCTCGCCAGGAGCAACTCTAAGGAATCCTCTTGGGCTTCATTGTCAAAGTAGTTCATGGCCCATAGGTGTGGGTCCCCGATGACGCCGTCGAGTGACACGAGAGTGGATTCGATGATTTTCCGCATTACTTCCTCCATGGTAATGAAGTCACGCATTTTCATGCGGGTTGGACCGCAAAGCGTGAGCAGAAATTCGCAATGAGATCACCCATTCACACGGATAAGCTCCCTGTTGATTGCTTTGGCCGTAGCAGGAGCCAAAATATCAGTCCATGCGTTACGAGTAGCGGTGGAACAACGACTGTCGGGATGAAAAACGCCGCTCCCAGCGATCCAGGGTCAATGCCCACGCCGAATTGGCCTTGGTAGATCGCGTGCAAGAGGTCGACTGCGCCCCACACATTGAACACCCACACAATCGGGATGGCCCAGGATGCGCGAGCGGCAAGCGCCAATGTCGCGACGCCCGCAAGGATGGCGGCAACTAGATCACCATACGCTGCCGGAATAGCGAATGCCGGCGAAAGCGAGGGGGATACGACCCCAGGGATCAGAAAACTGAGCCCAACAAACCGAAACGTGTGGGGAATTACCAATGGAATGAGGGCATCTGTTCGGCGCATGACACGGAGTCGCGGCCAGATGTACACCTTTGTGACGATGGCGAAAGCAAGAAAGCTCATCAAGATGCTGAGCCCAAATAACGCGTCGCTACTCATGGATCGCCTCCTGTAAATATTGACGTCTCATGCGCCGGTTCTCCCGGGTTATTCAAGGGACCGCTCACCGTGTGAGCGGGCGCCGGATTGACGGTTTCTGTCACAGGCGGCGCGCCAACGGGAGGCTCGCTTGTTTGATCCAGGAGGCTCTGTTCCTCCCAACGAACGATCTTCAGGTCCTGTACGAAAATGGCATATAACACCGGGACGATAAATAGTGTGACAGCGGTGGCCAGGGTTAACCCGCCGATTTGGGCATAGCAGAGCGCCTCCCAGAGCGGACCCCCGTGGAGCGCCAACGGAAAGAGAGCGAGCACTGTCGCTCCGACGGTGATGAGAACCGGCCGGATGCGGAGTATTCCTGCGTCAATCAGAGCCTCTCGGAGCGGAGAACCCTGTTCTCGCCGCTCCTCAATGACATCGAACAGCACGATGACGTGACTCACGATAACGCCAATCAGACTCGTGATGCCAAGGATCGCCAGGAAACCCATGGGCATGTTCATGATCCAGACGCTGGCCAGAGCGCCAGCGGCCCCGAACGGGATGCCGGCGAATACGATTAGCGGTTTGATTGAGTTCTTGAATTGGAAGACGAGCGCCAAATAGATCGCCAGCGCCGAGGCGAGTACCACTTTGAGTGATTGAAGTTGTCCTTTGATTTGTTCTCTCAACTCGCCGACGATTTCAAGCCGGTAGCCTGGTGGGAGGCCTCGTTCGAACCCACGGATCCGCGGCATCAGCGGCGAGGTCACCTCGGACGCCACATGCCCCGCCTTGGGGAGACCGGAAACGGTGATCGCGTGGTATTGGTTCACGCGACGGATCAGCGCCGTCTCGGGCGTATATTGCAGCTTCGCGATTTGACCTAGCATGAGCTTGTTCGTACTTTGGCCTGCATAGATGTAAAGCTGATCCAAGGTGGTCGCTGTTTTGCGCTGCCCATAGTCCATCATTTGAACGATCGGAATGTTCTTGCGACCTTCACGCAACGTCCCGATGGGAACGCCCTTGACCGACGAATAAGAAGCGAAGGCGATGTCGCGGCTCGAGATACCCATGAGGCTCGCGCGATCCTGATCGACCTCGAGACGGGTACGAAGCGTATCGTTGCCCCAATCGTCGCGGACATTGATCGCCAGCGGCGAGGAGCTGAGAATGTCTTTCAACTTCTCCGCCTCGGCGCGGAGCACCCGCGCATCTTCCCCCAGCACTCGGATCGAGAGTGGGATCAGCGTCGGCGGCCCCGTCTCCACGGTACGAACGTCGATCCTCGCCCCTGGCACGCGGGCCGAGAGGGCTTCTTGCAGGGGGCCAACAAGTTTGTTCGTGTCTTCGCTGTGTGTGAACTGCACGAGTAGCTGCGCGTAATTTGGCGCTGGCGCCTCGGGCGGAACGGAGAACCAGAACCTGGGGCCGCCCGCGCCGACGAAAGAGGTGATGGACGCGAGCACGGGGGCGCCTTCGGAAGAACCCGAGTGGCTCCGATCATAATTCGCGGCGACGTCTTGGATCACCCTCTCGGCCTCGCGTGTCGTTCGCTCAGTCTCGGAAAGCGGAACATCCTCGGAAAGATAGAGATTCACATAGGAGATGTAGAAGTTTTCTCTCGGAAAGAACTGATGATGTAGCCTGCTGGCGCAGAACCCGCCGAAGACAAGCAGAATAGAGGAAAAGGCCAGCGCCTTCCAGCGATTTTCGATCGCGAATCCGACGGCTCGGCTGTACCACCTTCCGAAACCTTTCTTCCGAAGCTCGTGCGCTTCCGGCTCCGCTTTGGGCCGTAACAGATAGTAGGAGAGCAACGGAATGAATGTCATCGAGACGAGGCGGGACGCCACGAGGGAGCAGGCGATCGTGACGGGCAGGCTGTAGATGTAACGGCCCACGTCGCCCGTCAGCAGGAGGAACGGCAGGTAAGCCGCGACATTGGTTATCGTCGCGTAAAGGATCGCCTTCGAGAGTTTCGTCGGTCCCAGCCAGGCGGCGATTGACCGGCTCTTCCCGTGCGCAAGTTCCCGTTTGATCGAGTCTCCGGCGACCACCGGGTCGTCCACGAGCAAGCCTAACGCGATGATCAAGCTGGCGATCGACATCTGCTGAATGTCGAGGTCGAGAAGTTGCATGAATCCGAAAGTCACCGCGAGCGTGATCGGTATCGAGAGCGCCATCAAAAGAGCTGATCGCCACTCCCAGAACCCGACCAAAGAAACCAGGACCACAAGCAGCACGGCCTCCCAGAGGCTTCGGTTGAACAAATCGAGTTTCTCGCGCACCTGGCGTTGCTGGTCGGAGGTCACGCCGATGACGAGGTCCGCCGGAAGCGATTTGCGGATGTCCTCTATTCGCGCCGCCACGGAAGCGCCGAAGCGGTCAATCTGCCCGCCCTTCTTCATCTCAGTCGAGAGCGTGATCGCGCGACCTCTCCGCCAGCCTCCGTTCTGATCGCGCCATGTGTAATAGGAGAGGAATCGCGCGGGATGCTGGTAGCTACGACGCGCCATGGCGAGGTTGCGCAGATAGAGCGGCGTTCCATTCGCCGCCTGCGTGAGAACAATATTGTTGATGTCGTCCAGAGTCCGGAACTCTCCCGTTTGCTGGAGTTCAAGATCACGGGCGCCGGCGCTGAGCGTACCCGCCGGGAAAGTCGTATTGCGGTTTTGCAAGATCCCTGGGAGCGCCGGCGGAGGCACGCCGAACGCCGCCAACCGGCTTTGCGAGGCCTGAATCTCAACTTGTTCTTCGAGTAACCCGACCCTGATAACCCGCGAAGCTTCGGGGGCGACCTTGATCGCCTTTTCGATGCGATCGGTGAAATCGTCAAGCTCGCGATACGAGTACTTAGGGCCGGCATGCTTGCGAAGCGATTCGTTGATAGGCGCATCCGGCGCAATGACGATCGGGTCCCAAACGTCCGGGTGGATGTCTGCGCGTTGAGGCATCTCTTCCCAGACGCGCTGGACGGCGCGCGACAAATCTTTAGCCCGATCGGTCGACGAAAATCGAATCCCAAAGAAGCCCTTGCCCTCAACCAACTGAAGGTCAGCGCCAAGATTATGATTCCGGACCTGGTCACTTAGCTGGTCCACCGCTTCGCGAAGAAAGGAAGGATCTATTCCACTGGCGCTGCAAAGAACGATATCCATGGATGAAGAACGTGGGGATGGAGAACGCGGCGCCATCGCTTTTTCTATCTCGGTCGTGAGCGATTGGAGTTGTAGCTCGCTCGCAGGAGGGCTTGCTACGGTCAGCATCAACGCCGCCGTTTCGCCGAAATCCTTGATGTATTGAAAGGGTCCTGCGCCCTCGGGAAGATCCGTCAGGGAATCCAGTTTGACCTTGATGTCATCAAACTCCTTCGCCGTGTCTGGCGTCCCCTCGTCCACCTCACCATAGACCACCGACAGCCCTGAGCGGGAAATCGACTTGATCTCGGAAACCCGATTGTTTTGTGCGATCTTCTCCTCGATCTTCCTGGTCACCAGTTGTTCAACACGTTCCGCGCTTTGACCCGGCCATGGCGTAATCACCGCGACCTGGCGCACGGGGATGTTCGGGTCTTTCCTCTTCGGCATCACTTGATAAGCCCATATCCCCCAGCCGAGGACTGTCGCGAAAAGAACCCAGGAAACGTGCCGGTTTTCCACGAAGAAACGCGCCACATTGTTATGAGATGGCGCTGTCTCGAAATCAGGAGCCATAATGATCTATTGGACGGTAACTCTTGTTTACGACAAGAGACTTGGCGTCCCACTATGCGGTGCGCCGATAGCGCATGAACACGACGCCTGTCGGAAGGGGCGCCGCCTCCACCAATGTCAAGTCGAGGCGCTTTCCTTCCGGATACAATCGTTTGCCACCACCCAGCACGAGTGGATAGACGTGCAGGCTGTACTCATCAACCAGATCATTCTGCGCCAGCGCCTGGGTCAATACGCTGCTCCCGTCGACAAGGATGTTCTTGCCGGGCTGCTGCTTGAGCTGGCGTACGGCTTCAACGACATTGTCGCGAATGAGGGTGGAGTTCCGCCAAGCCGAGGCGGATTTCAAAGTTGTGGACACCACGTACTTGCGGATGTCGTTCATCGCATCGGCGAATGGATCACCTGCCTTCGGTTCAAACGCGCCGCCGTGGATTTGCCATGTCTTTCGGCCTAGCAAGAGCGCATCGACTTGGGACATCGCCTGAAAGAAGTGAGCTCCAATGTCATCGTGCCAAAACGGATGCGTCCAGCCGCCATGAGTAAAGCCGCCTTCGGTGTCTTCATCCGCGCCGCCTGGCGCCTGGATCACGCCGTCCAGCGTGATGAATTCAGCGATAATAAGTTCTCTCAATTTCTACTCCTTTGATGGTTGGTTTGAGGATAATCGCCGCCCAACCGCGGTGGGCGCCCGCGTTGCGAAGCGACGTCAAGCGCAGCGCCTTGTTGGGGGGCGAATCGAGCGCTTCTCATTTAGCCAGCCCGAAATTACCCATCTTTGCCCGCTCATATGCTCCTTCGGGGAGGAGCCATTTTAGTCGGGAGACGAATCTCGCTTGTGGCCCAATCAAGTAGCGTAGTCGTGGTGTTTTGCTGGAAATGATCTTGAGTACGGTTTCCGCTACCAGGTGCGGACCAGGCCCCTTCTCTTCATAATCGCGAATGGCATCGAAAGCGCGTCGCCGCCACAGGTCGTACGCCTTAAGCGGCGCAGCCGGTGTCTGCCGCTTGTCCATCATAGGTGTTTTGAGGAAGCCAGCCTCCGCCAGCGAAACAAGAATATTGAACGGCTTGACTTCCATGCGTAAGGCTTCTGTATAGCCTTCCACGGCAAATTTGCTGGCAGAGTAGACGCCCATGAACGGAATAGATGAGACGCCGGACAGGGAACTGACGTTGATAATCTGTCCCTGCCTTTGTTGGCGCATTGACGGCAGAACTCCTGTAACCATTCTGACGACGCCGAAGAAATTAGTCTCGAACTGGGCCTTGGCTTCTTCCAAAGAGATTTCTTCTAAGGCGCCGGCCAACTCATAAGCTGCATTATTGACCAGGACATCAACCCGACCGGCCTGATTGACTACCGCTGTCACGCACGCCGATGCCGAGGCGTCGGAGCGCACATCTAGAGCTAACATCTCAACGGCTGGTATCGCCTCGGCGCTGGCTGGATTACGGCTTGTTCCAAAGACCTTGTAGCCTTTCTGCGAGAGTAATCGAGCCGTGGCTTGGCCAACGCCGGATGACGCTCCCGTGATTAAGACTACTTTCTGATCAGACATACTGAACCTCCGGCCTATTGACCGTGCAGATCTCTTCCGAATTAACCCTCCAACTCGCGTGCTGTGTGTGTCGCGCCCTAATTGACTTCCCGGACCGCTTCGCCTGACCGCAGCAGATTCGCGCCGGACACGACGATTCGCTGTCCCGCAGTCAGACCATCTAGAATTAGTATCTGGCTGCCCGACAACGGGCCGGGCCGGATTGGAATCGCTTTGGCAAACGTTCGTCCCGCCTTTTGCTCGGTTGTGTAGACAAGATAACGGTCGCCAGTAGGATCGCGCACCAAAGCATCGACGGGGATTTGCGGCAAGAGATGGCTACCTTCGGTCTCCGCAGCCTGAACGGCGGCAATCATCCCTGACCGCAGCTTGAGACCCGGATTTGCAATCGCCACCTCGATCTCGAACGACCGCACCCTTGGATCCGCCGCCGCGGCCAGCGACAAAACGCGGCCGTGAAAAGTTTCGCCTGGAAAAGCGTCCACGGTCAGGTCGAGAGATTGTCCTTGGCGGAAATTGTGCAGCGCCGAATCCGGCACGTTGAAGCGACCCTTGACGAGTCGCAAATCCGCCAAGATGAACGCCGGGGTTCCTGCGGCGACCAGGGCGCCCAACTCGACGCGCCGCTCCAAGAGTACGCCTCCGAACGGCGCCCGCAAGACCGTATCGCCAAGCGCAATCTCCGCCTCACAGACTTGCGCGGAAGCGGAATCCATACGTTCTCGCGCACCCACGCTCGCCGCCTTCGCCGCATCGACCTTGGATCGCGCAATATCGAGCCTCGCCTTGCTCCCATCGTAAACCGGCTTGGTAATACTTTCCTGTTCCCAAAGTTTCGAGACGCGCTCGAAATCCAATTTCGCCTGCGCCAGGCCAGCTTGAGCTTCGGCAATTTGCGCCTCGGCTGCGCGGATCCCGGCTTCAGCCTCATTTCGGACTCCCTGCGACTTGTCGACGATTGCCTGAAACTCACTGGCCCGAATGCGAGCGAGCGTCGCGCCGGCGGCCACTGTAGCTCCCGCTTCTAACGGCCGTATCCTGCCGTCGCCCCCTTTCGCCTGAGAGAGCTGCACAACATAGCCGGAAACCCGAAACGCCAGATCCACTTGGGCGTTCGGCGCGATGATTGCCGAATACCTCGCGGGTTCCGGGTTCTTCGACAATTCGACGACAGCCATGCGAACGGCCTTCGGCGTCGCAATGCCATCATCTTCGGCGGCGCTCTGATGAGTGGCGCATCCGGCGGCCAGCAGAGCCGTCGCGCCGATCAAAACGGGGGCGATGAGATTCGTTTTCACTGATCTTCCCCAATCGCTTTATCGAAATCCGCCTGCGCGGCCGCCAGGTTCAGCAGCGCTTGAATGAAGCGATGGTCCGCTTCCGCGAGGCCGGATTGAACTTTCAAGACGTCGCTAAGCAAAGCGTAACGCTGGGTGAATTGATTTCTGATGACCCGAAGTGATTCGGAGGCGGCCGATTGCGACAACCTCGCGACCTCCAGTTCCTTGCGAGCCTCAATGAGCCGCCGGTGCTGATGGCTGACATCAACAATCACGAGGGCTTCCGCGTCTTTAAGTTCCAACAATGCCTGATCCTCGGCCTGACGCATCTGCTGAAGCTGGTTGCGTTTTCTTCCCCAATCGAAGACGTCCCAATTCACCTGGATGCCGACGCCGCTCAGATTCTTCGGCAGCGCATTGCTTAGGTTGGCTGTCGCCAGAGTTGTCAGGGAAAGACTCACCTCCGGAATACGCTCAGCGTTCTTAATGCGGCGGTCCAACTCCGCCTTCCGTACTTTCAACTTGGCAAGCCTGATCTCCGGGCGCGACTCGATAGCCCTGGCGCGGGCCTCCTGTAGCTGAGGCAATTCGAATTCGACCGGGTTCAAGAGATCGACATCAAACGGCGTATCAGGGTCACGCCCCATGAGGCGGTTGAGCTGCTGCTTCTGTGTTTGAAGAGGATCATCCAGTTTGAGCAGTTCATACTCCACCTGGGCCAGTTGCGCCTTGACGTTCAAGGAATCCGCCTTCAGGGCGACCTGCTGCGCCACGGTTTGATTTGTGTCCCGGTCCAACTGCTTGAGAAAGTCCACGGTCGCTTGCAAGCTTTTTTTACCGCTCTCCGCTTGCAATATTCCGTAGTACAGCCGGCGGACTTCATTTACTGTCGATTGCCGTCTTGAACGGATCTGCTCGTCAGCCGCTTCCACGCCCACTCGCGCTAGGTGGATTCCCAATCCAACCTTATATTGTTGGGACAGCGGCTGCGCGACGTTTGCGAAGAAGATTCCACCGACTCGCAGAGGACTTTCGAGTGTCGTCGTCTTCCCGGGAATTGGGCCAACATTCGGGTAGACGCCAAGAGATCCTTTGTCGAGTGTAAGGCCCAGACGGGTCAGGGATTGTGAACCAAGCGCGATCAGCGAGAACGTAGGCAAACGATAGGTTCGGGCGACCTGTACCTGGTCCAAGGCCTTTTCTCTCTCCAATTGTGCAATCCGAATCGTGCGATTATTGGCCTCGGCCGCCTTGATGGCGTCGTCCAGCGTCAGCGCCCTGATTATAGAGGGAGCCGCCTCCGGCATTTGCGCCATGGCAGGCGCAGCAGAGCGCGCCGCCAGAAGGAACGAGGCCAATAAAAAATTCAACGCGACGGTCGGAAAACTAAGTCGGGAATTCACACTGATCATCCTTTTTTGCTGCCCTAACTTGCCTAGAGAGATGGCGCACAGTCGGAAGATCTTCCAGGTTAATAGCCCACGAATGCCCGCAATATACGACAATCTTTATTGTCTAAAACGCCGTTTTTGTTTGCCAATCGTCCAAAACACGAGAGAACTTCCGCTGACGGAATCGTGGGTTGGCCTTACCTGCGGCGGCGCGTTACATCGAACCGCCCTTCTGATGAGACCGGCGATACTCACCCGGAGACACCCCCAAGTGTCGCTTGAAGGCTTTGGCAAACGCGGGCACAGAATCGTAGCCTGCGGCGGCCGCGATGACGCTCAACTTGTCATTACCCGAGCGCAGCCGCACGGTAGCTACATTGAGCCGGAGGCGCGTGAGATAGCGGAGTGGCGTCTCGCCGACCAGTTTCGTGAACTTGTCCGCGAAAGCGGAGCGAGAGAGGGCTACGCGGTCTGCGAGCTCTGCAACTGTCCATGGCAGATGCGGCTTGTCATGCAGCAAGACCAGCGCTCGTCCGATCTGTTGGTCCCGCAGTGCGGCCAGCCATCCTGATTCGGCTGTATCAATATTTTCATCCAAATAGGCGCGGACAACCTGCATGAACAAAATGTCGGCCAGCCGCGTGACAACCGCCGCCGACCCGCTGCGGCCCGACCCTAGCTCCTCAAAGATATGGCTGACCGTCACCCTGAGCTCTGGGGCAACATCTTCGCTTCTTCCATTGAAATGGATGAGGGGCGGAAGCGCCGCAAGAAGAGGGTCGGTCGCGCCATTTTCAGATCGCATTCCTCCACACACCAGTTTCGTGACTGGCCCCTCGCCGCCTGCGCTAAACGCCCCTTGTTTGTCCGAAACGCGGCCCTTGAGAAAGTCGAAATAATCAACAACCTTAGTTGTTGGCAGATCCCGTATGACGTGCGAGTGATTTCGCGGTATGACTACGAAATCGCCGGCAGACAACTGTACCGGCTTGGCCACGCCGTTGACCTCGATCCAGCACTTTCCATGAGAGACGATGTGAAAAGTCGGCCCTCTAACATCGATGCTGAAGCCCCATGGCGCGCTGAGCTCGGGCCGGTAGTAGGCGCTGCTTCGAAAACGGATCGAGTGCAAAAGGTTGTCGATCAAGGTTTCGCGCCAAGCTTTAGTAGTGATATCCATTGCTCTGTTACCCTCCTTATCTCAACTCAAACATGGCATGTAATCGTTCTTTACTCGGCAACCTCCAGCTCCGCGACGCGACGGGCGTTCTCGAGTCGCCGCGGCAGCCCGAATCGGTTCATCAGCATCCTGTCGCGGATACGATCCGGGACCAGCGCCGCTAACCAGGACAGCGCCTTTGCGTCCCCGCCCACCAGGTATCGTGTTTTCGGATTCCGCGCCGTGAGCGCTTCAAATACTTTTGCGGCTACTCTGTCCGGAGAGATGCCGCTTTGGCCGAATTTAGTGAAAGCGGCGTGTGCGGCCGCATTCGCCGTCGCATACAACTCGCCGACGGCGCCTCCACCCTCGTTCATCCCGGCCAGGAGATGAGTCTTTGACCATAAGGGAGTCGCAACCGGGCCCGGCTCGATCAGCGAAACGTGTATCCCCCACGGAAGCAACTCGATGCGAAGCGCATCGGTCAGGCCCTCGAGCGCGAACTTTGACGCGCTATAAGCTCCCATCAAAGGAATCGCCAGACGCCCCAGAACCGAACCGAGATTGACAACGCGCCCCCGACCTTGTCGCAGCAGCGGTAAGAATGCTTGAGTTGCCGCCAATAATCCGATCACATTCACCTCGAACTGCGAGCGCACTTCGGCTATGGATGACGTTTCAAGCGGGCCGGCAATGTCGATGCCTGCGTTGTTGACCAGTCCTGCCAGCGCGCGACCGCCGAGCTTGTCCGCTACAGATCTGGCCGCGGCTTCAATCGAGCGAGGGTCGGTCACATCGAGCAGACTGGGCGTCAGGCGCTCAGACGCCTGACGCCGCAAATCCTCTCCGTGCTCACTCCTTCGCACGCCGGCGAACACCTGGAAGCCGCTTCGATCCAGGAGCAGCGCCGTGGCTCGCCCAATTCCTGATGATGCGCCGGTGACCAGAAATGCGCGCGGATGAGTTGAATTCTTTGTAGTCATGGAACACCTCCAATTTATGATGGAAAACATTTCCCGAAGGCCAGCAGCAACCGTGGCGATCCTTTGAGCCGGATCTTCCGTCGCAGCAGCGCCCAAGCCAGGTTGCGCTCTTTCGCCAGAAAGCCGAGCCAGGTACGACTGTCAGCCGTCACCTGCAGGTCGGCTTTCCCGCGATGACCCTCATTAACCTGAAGCCTTTGATTGCGAATGATGATTGTGGCCTGAACGTTCTCTGCGCCAGTGAAAGTGAAGTGGTAAATCGCTTCAAGCCCCTTGGCCCGGCCGCGCTGGAACACGAGAGGCAATCCATTGAGAAATCCGCGAATTGAACGAGTCGCATTCAATCCATTGCCGACGCTTTTGGCCTTTTTGTTAGGAAACCGCCGCGCGACGTGTTCTTCGGCGTCGGAACCGGGAACCACATAGACCGTCTCCTCCTTCTCCTGCAAAGGCTTGACGACATTCTGCAAGTAGTCTTTGCGATTCGTGAGGAACGGCCCGATCACATCCTCGCCCGCCGGACAGACAGCCATGCAGTAAGCCGCCTTGTAATTCGCGCCGAACGACAGACTCTGCCACATTGAAGAGGACTCGGAAGCGCTCACCCGACGGCGATAATCCTGCGCGTCGCGGCTGTCGGCGATCTGCCCGACCCAGTCTGTGAAACCACCCATGAATTCTCGGTAGTTATGCGTGTAGCAGGCCGAGAAATCGAATGAACCGTCCGCGCCGATCGCGCCGACAGGGCAGGCCGAAACACACAGCTTGCATTCAAGGCAAGGGTTGTAATCAATCGGCTGGTTGCGCATCGTTACTTCGGCTTCCATGAGCACCGTCCCGAGCAGGATGAAGTTGCCAAACCTGGGGTGGATGACATTGCGATGAATGCCCATGTGGCCGAGGCCGGCCGCCACGGCTACAGGTTTATGTGAGACGACCCAGGTTTTGCCGGGGAAGAGATCCATCTCCATCGGAAAGCCCATCGCCGGATTGACCGCGCGAATGCCGTGCTGTTCGAGCGCCGACACGATCCGGCGCGCCGTGTCGTTGACGTCATCCCCTGTGTGGTGAAATTCGAGGTTGGCGATGGAGCGCGCCGCGCTTCGAATCGGCTCTCGGTTCATCCGGCGAACGAAGCTGATGAGAGTTTTAGTCTGTGGAAAGAAACTCAGGATGTCGCCTCGCTGGTCGGCAAGTCCCGGACGGTCGATCTCGACGAAACCGACGTCGTCGGCGCCGGCTTCAAGGCAGAGGCGCCGGAGCCAGTCAGCGTTAAGACTCGGCGAAGTCTCCCGGTCGGTCGCCGCTTCAACTCGCTCCCGAAACCATTTAACGGTCGGGTGTTCAGAAAGTACCGCCATTCTTCATCTCCTTGTTGTATATACAACTATGCTGGCTAAAAAAAAGAACCGCCCTGCCGTTGAAGATTTCAGATCGCGGCCGCCGGCCCATTCTGCAACTTGACCCTGAGACGTTCCAGCCTGGGCCGGAGCGCAATCATCCGACCGTTAAAGCTCGTGAGAGGAGTAACAGTCGTCTCCATCTGCGGCCATATCGGCAGACTCTCAATGAGTTCATCGAGCTCTTGGGCCGACTCGGCGCTCACGATCATAACGAGCCTGATGGCTCCGTTTGCAGGTCCTCCTGCGAGGATCTTTTTTTCATTCTCCAGCTTCGCGCATAGCTCAAGGCTTGGAAGTATGTATTGCTCGATAAAAGTAATCCCGTCCTGTGGACCACCCGTTGGGCGACTGTAAGCGGCAAGTGTCATGTCAACCAAATATTGCATTTTTCCCTCTCTGTCATATGGTTAAGCTCCCTCGCGGAAGCCAGAGTTTAGATCTTTTGCTTTCGATGACCGAAGCGTTTTGGCGGCTCGATCCAGCGCCGCTATGTCTCTCTCTGCCAATAACGCGGCGGCCTGTTGTTGGGCCTGGCGCCAAGCGGGAATCGCCCTTTGCAAGAGCTTCCCGCCATGAGCGGTTACACTGAGCAGGCTCGACCGCCCGTCGTCGCCCGGGGATTCGGTTACCCAACCTCGCTCACGCATGCGCGTGAGGTCGCGGCTGAGTGTTGACTTCTCCAAATGCAGCGCTTGACAAATGTCTTGTTGTTTAGCCTGCCCAAGATAGGTCACCGCCACAAGAATATTCATTTGGCTGACGGTCAGGCCGTGCGGGCGCAGCGCCTGGTTGTAAATTTTCGTCACCGCGCGGGTGAGCAGTCGCAACTTGACGGCGATGCACTCCTCAGCGATCAACGCGGCTTTGGCCTGTAAAGACTCGTCTTTGCGCTCCATGGGTCCTACTCCTTTCACGATGATTGTATATACAACTACCCTATGTGTCAAGAGACTTCGTTTGTAATGAACTGATGCATGACTAATCGGACAGAATACCTTTTCGCCACGAGCCGGGCGGAACGGCGAGTCGCGACGCTGGAGAGATCAATCAAACGCGGTCCGCCGGGCTTAACCATATCCCCTGACGGCCACTGGATTCTTTACACGCGAATAGATCAGAGCGGCAGCGACATTATGTTGTTGGAAAACTTTCCGCGCCGCGCCGGGCTGCCTCATTAGGTCGCGGCATTCCGGCGCCCGCTAAGAAGTTCTGCGTGCTGTGGCATTTCAACGTCAGGGTAGTCGCGACATATTTTTCGTGACACCGGATCGGCGATAAGCCCCCGGCCCCTGTCCGTTCCACTTCTTGAACGCTTTACTGAACGCCGCTTCGCTTTCATATCCGGTCAGGGAGGCGACCTCGGCGGTTGTCAGTCTGTTTTCTCCGAGCATCTCAATGGCTTTGTGCATTCGCCAGCGCGACAAATAACGAAGCGGCGGCTCTCCGACCAGTTTCGTGAACCGGTTGGCGAATGCCGAGCGTGACATCCCACAGAGGGCCGCCAATTGCTCGACGGTCCAGGGATCTTGCGGCGCCCGATGGATGTGGGCAATGGCTTCGCCAATATGTGAATCTGCGGCGGCGGCGAACCAGTTCGGTTCCTCGCCGGAAACGGTGTTGGCGTATGCCCGAATCGCTTGAATGAAGAGGATATCGGAGAGCCGGGTAATGATCGTTTCAGCGCCGGGCCTTCTTGTGGCCGCTTCGGAAGAGATGAAGCTGAGCGTCGTTTGCATCCAGTCAACCACCTCACCGTCAGCCCCGTTTCTTGCCGCCGCGCCTGAAAAATGAAGGAAGGCTGGCAAGACTTTCAACAGCGGATGACTCTCGTGGTTCTCAACGAAGAACGCGCCGCCGATAAATTTGGTGACCTCGCCTTTGCCTTCGACCTTGTAGGTTCCATCCGGTCGGCGAGGATTGCGCCGCAGCCAATCCTGAAGGTTGACGTGTTCCGAATGCGGCGAGTCTGAGAATTTGCACCCGCATCTTTTCGTGATGATGATGAAGTCGCCGGCTTTCAGCCATCGGCGGATATTCAGATTTTCGATGACAAGTAGAGCGGACCCTTTAGTCAGAATACAAAATGAAGCGCCCCGCTCTTCTTCTATATAAAGGCCCCAGGGCGCGCCGACCTCGATCGGACAATAGACGGTGCTGCGGACCCTGATGCTATTCAGAATCTCGTCTAAAGCGTTCATCGCAAAATTCAGGTTGGACGATCTGACATAAAACCGAGTGTTTCTCACATAGAAAATTCAACCAGACAATTATAGGCTCCTCTTCGTCGGTCGCTCAAATTTAAAAAGGAGAAGATGCAGCCGCGTATCACAGCGAGATGGGCGCGATCGCCGCGGCGGCCATCGAGGAGAATGACATCCCCTTTTCAGGAGATGCTATGGATGTGAGAGCAGCCAAAGAAGTTGAGATCGATCACTTGGCAAGGCTCTGGTACGACGGCTGGCAGGATGCGCACGCACGGATCCTGCCGTCGGAACTTGCCCGCCATCGCACGCTGGAGGACTTCAGGTACAGGCTTCGAGCAGCCCTTTCGAGCGTGAGAGTCACAGGCCCATCTGGTCAGCCCGTCGGATTCTGCATGGTCAAGGACGACGAACTCTATCAACTCTACGTCTCGGCGAGTGCACGGGGCTCGGGACTCGCAGCGGCGTTGCTTGGCGATGCCGAGGCGCAGCTTGCTGCCAACGGCGTCGAGACTGCCTGGCTCGCGTGCGCGATCGGCAACGATCGAGCGGCGAAGTTCTATGAGAAAAACGGCTGGCGGCGCGTCGGGACTATGGTCAACCATCTGGAAACCCCGGACGGCCCATTTCCCCTGAAAGTCTGGCGCTACGAAAAACTTCTGCGTCAGGCGCCAAGAGGTTCGACTGAATGATGAACACCCACAGAACAGGTTGGAGTCCCATGAACATTGACCGCTTACAGTTTGCGTTGACGCTTCTCTCCGCGCTCGGCTGCTGGCTGATGGCCGGCGTCTTCTTCGCTTTCTCGACTTTTGTCATGAAAGCCCTTGCCCGGATCCAGCCGGAGCAGGGGATTGCCGCCATGCAATCCATGAACGCCGCAGTACCCAGTTCATTGTTTGGAATGACGTTTTTAGCGACGGCAGCGGCTTGCGCGTTGCTCGCAGCCTTCTCGCTATTCAGATGGCATAAACCAGGGGCCGGCTACCTGCTCGCCGGCAGCTTGCTCTATCTTGCCGGCGCTATTCTGGTGACGATGATCTTCAATGTGCCGAAGAATAATGTCCTGGCGTCGGTTGACCCGGCAAGTGGCGAAGGCGCCCGGCTTTGGGTCGACTATGTCAGCAGTTGGACGGCCTGGAACCACGTGCGGACAGCCGCATCCATCGCGGCGGCGGCGTCACTTACCTATGGAGTTCGCGCTTGAGCCGCGAAATTTGATGGAGCAATTTCCTTTGCGACTCGCGATCGAAATGATGAGCCAGGGCGCGTTCTCAAAGCGCTACGGCTGGCGTCGCGAGTCAAACGATGTTAAAAACGACCCGTCGGCGCTGGTCTATAAGGGCGCCTCCTATGCCGCGCCGACGGTCGGCGACCTGCGCTGGTTCGCCACACAGCAGATGTAAGCCTGAACGGGAGTGAAATCCGCCGATCTGAAGGAACTTGTGGAAGGGGAGTTCACAAGGGGCTTGTCAATTCCTTATATTCGGTCGCCACCTCAGGAGCCCAACTGCTAGTTGGACCGCTAAAAGACGTGGCTACCGACAGGATCAGAAAAGAAAAATGTTCGCGACAACGACTCTACTCGCTTTCTTGGCCGTAAGCATCGCAATCATCTTGACGCCAGGCCCGGCACAAGCTCTCGTTTTGGCGCGTAGTCTTGGCGAAGGCAGAAAAGCCGGCATTCTCACTGGCATTGGCTTGAATGTCGGCACTCTCGTTCACACCCTTGCGGCGGCCCTCGGCCTGTCCGCGATTCTTGCCTCATCCGCCCTGGCATTTACCATCGTCAAAATTCTGGGCGCAGGCTATCTCGTCTATTTGGGCCTCCAGTCGTTAGGCTCCAAAAACCAACCTCACGCTATATCCAGAACTGTCGCAACGAATTCATACCAAGCGTTTACCAAAGCCATGATCACAGGCATTCTGAATCCCAAGGTGGCGCTCTTCTTCCTGTCGTTTCTGCCACAATTTGTAAATCCGGCCCGAGGTTTCGCATTTTGGCAATTCCTGACATTGGGTGCGATTCTGGCTCTGCTGGACACGGGCTACGAAACGATGCTGGCAATAGTAGCAAGTACGCTCAGTCAGAGGTTGATACTGAATCCACACTTTATGCTATGGCGACAGAGATTGACGGGCGCGGTTCTGGTAGGGCTGGGTGTCCGGTTAGCCTTGACGCAACGAATCTAAGTTCGAGAACTATGATCGCGGGCCTTACGCCGCCGCCATCGTTCTCCTTTTCCCGAGCGGACGGAACGAACCCCCGGAAATCGCGGCGGGACTCGGCTTGCTATGGGATCCGGCGGTGTTGCTATTCTGCCAGGCGTTGTGGCTGGCGGTCTTCTTCATTACTGGGCGCAGCATGGTGACCGGCTCGACGCTTTCATTCTTCGTACGCGGGGACAGAATCTGAGCTAAAACCGCCGTTCAACGAGTTGCGATTCGGCGCACTGACGCAAGCCTTCGAGCCCGGTCTTCAGCGCTTCGAGCATGCGTGGTTGAGAGGCGCGCCTCTTCATAAAGCCCATCGGACCTCCGAGCAGATCGACTTGCAATCGGATCGTGTACGCCGCAAGCGTGCGCTTTGCGCCTTTTTCATCGCCGATCGGGATCAATTCGGCGACGCTGAGCGCCGCTTCAGTATAGTGGCTGGAATAAACCTGCTTTGAGGCGATGAATACTCGGTCATCCTCCCGATAGATCACCACATGAACCAGATTGATGACCGGTTTCAATTGGCCGAACTTTTGCTGAGCCCAGTAGAGGAACGATTCGGTGTTCCGCGCGGCGTCGCGCGGAGATTGGCTGAGCACAGAATAGAAACGCGGGTTGTGTTCGGCTGTCGTCGCCTGGAATTTCTCCATCGCGACGAAGGCGTCTCTGGCGCTGACCGCCTCTTCTTGATCGGCGTAAATGTCCAACGAGGTTTCGCCGTTTTCGGCGTAACGTCTGGCTTTGTCGAGCAGGATCTGTTTGTACTCGGCGGCCAGATTTGCCTTGAGCTTGGGCGAAAAGTACGGCGCCGGGCCGACGGCGGCGCGAATGCGGGCAATGTCGGCTTCGGCGAGCTTGATGTTTGATTCTTTGACCTTGGCGCGCATCAACGCGTAAAGGTCCTTGTCGCTCACCTCCAATTCGGCCAGATCTTCGATGACGGGTTGCGTGCTGAAGCGACCACAAGCGAGCGTGGTTTCACTGCGCTTGAAGACGCTGAGCGCGCTGAACGCCTTGATAAATTCCTCCGGCGTGGCGTCTGCGACGACCGCGCCGAACCCTGCCAGCTCTTTCGCGTGGCCGCCGGCGATCGAGCGCATGACTATCTGTCTTTCATTGAGTGATCGCCATTCGGCGGGTTTGAGTTTCAGGTGGGCGGCGCCTGTCGCGACGGGCGCCGCGCCGCCGGACTCGCTTGCAAGCCGGCCTTGCGCCAGAATCGCGCCTTCGCACACGAGAGACAAAACGAGGGTCAGAAGTAATAAGTCGCTCCGCATTTGTCTACACCTCTATCCGACACCGATGGGGAGGGTCGGTTGAATAAATCGGCGCGCCGATCGGTTTTGGGGGAATTAGTGGATCGCCGCAACTTCGGCGGCGGGATCAAGGCTTACAGCGGAACAGAGATGAATCATACAGCGTGAGATTTAAGTCGAGGTAAGGCTGAGGTGAAATCAATGACAAGCCGCAGCCGCCGCTATTTCGAGAACGCGACTTATCTGGAGCGTAACGGCGCCGGCGCGGAGCCTGTAGCGGGGTTGTATTTCGGATGGTTCGGGCTGATCGGATTATCGCCGGGGTCAAACCGCGTCGGTTCACCGCTGCGCTCCCACGCGGTCACAATCAAGTTGCGCAAAGTTTCAGCGGCGGCGGCCAATTGTTTATACGCCAGGCTGCGAGCCTCTTCATTCTTGGGATCCGCCCACTGATCTTTCAGATCTATCTCGTAAACCTTCTCAGTCAATGCGGCGGAATCGAGCAAATGTTTGACGATCGCGGCGAACGGGTCTTCATAGACGCGAGCGGCCCCGATGCGCGGCGCGAAGTCGGCGGCTTTGGCTTGAATCAGATCAACAAAGCGCGATTCCATCCGCCCGTGAATCCGCGGGTCCCGGGTGAAATTCTTCGGGTTGTCGCCCTGCCAGCCGTCGTGGTGAATTGAATCGTGCAGCGGCATCGCCCCGTCGCCGATGTAATGGCCTAGCAGGCCGATATATGTCGCGATCTCCTGTTCGATGAATCGTGTCTCGTCGACGCTCTCCTGCTTCCCGTCTTTATCGCCTGCCGCGGCCTTACGCGCCGCGCGCAGCCGCCGCATCGCCGCCTGCATCCGCTCGAAGTGTTCGACCGCCGCGTAAGGCAGTGTGCCAGTCCAGCGAACGTTGGTCAGTTTGTCCTTCACGCGCAGGTGATTTTGATAGAGCGCGATTACGAACTCGTATCGCGACCGCGGCGGGTTCTTCATCAACTCCGCCGACTGTTCGATGAACCAGCCGTGATTGGGGTCTTCGAAGATTTTCAGGAACGGCTCGCTCAGGGCGCGGTACGTGTCGGGAATGGTGGAGAGGTAAACGATCCATGGCTCGTGCGCTTTGAGGAAGTCGAGTTCGCCTGCGGGCAAGGCGCGAATGGCCGCCGCATTGATCTCGCGATGACCGCGCGCGCCCCAACCCAGGCAGAAAGAGGGCGCGAGAAGCAGCGCGCTGATCGCGTAAATAAGTTTCCGGGAGTGATTTTTCATAGACAGTCGAATGAACGCGTCGGTTTAATGTTTACGGGTCGAACGGATCGATCGCGCCAGCGGGCGAGCGAGCGAGCAAGGTCATACTCACGCAACTCCCCGGCCCTCACGCCCTTGGCCGCCGACGAAGTAGCCGAAGCTAGAACGTGAACCGCCCGCCGAACTGGAAGCGGCGCGGCGGACGCACGCTTGTGACGCGCCCGAAGTCGGACGCCGTCGCGACGTTGACCACCGCGCTCGTGCAACCAGCGATGCTGCAGTTGGCGTTGAAGCGGTTGGTCAGGTTCTCGGCCTCGGCGATTAGCTCGATGCTGTAACGGTCACTGAAAACGAGACGCCGGACGAGGCGGAGGTCAATCTGAAAATAGTCCGGGCCTTTCACGTCGTTGCGCCCTCGAAAAAGCGGACGGTCGTTGTTGACAAGGTCGCCGTTCAGGTCAGTTCCCGTCGAAGCGGTGACGGGGAAGCCGCTGTTGTAGAAAAGCATTGTCGAAAACTCGAAGCCGTTGACCCACTTCAACGCTTTGGTGAGGCGCGGCGCGTAGAGTCCCTGGAAGACGAGGGAGTGGCGCAAGTCGCTGTTGCGCGTGCCGTAATCGCGGCGGCGGTCGGTGGGATCGCTCAGCGGGCCGCCCTCCTGCTCGTTGTCGCCGAGCGCGTGCGACCACGAATAATTGCCGCTGAACGAAAGCCCCGTGGCGAAGCGCTTGGTCAATGTCAGGTCGAGCGAGTGGTAGTTGCTGTTGCTGCCCGATTCGATCAGGTTGATCTGGCGGAAGCGTCTGTCAGGCCGCCCGGTGGCGCCCGCAAAGACGGGGCGTCCGTCTGCCAGCCGGCCGACGACCGGGGCGAGGTTGAGGTCGCGCGTGTACGCGCCGAACCGCATTCCAGAATAACTGTACATCACGTTGACCGCCAAATTGCTCGTGATCTCGCGCGTCACCTGCAGGCTGGCCTGATGCGCGAGCATGATCTGAAAGTCTGTCGAGAAGGCGTTGATGTTCGGCGGCGCGGCGAGCGTGGCGTCGGCGGCCTTGAGAAGGTCAGGGAACTTCGGCGCGCGCGCGTCCGAGCCAACGACGATCAGGTTCAGCACACGGCGGCCGTTGGTCTGCGCGGCGGTGACGGGCAGGGCCAGGCTCGGCGTGTCGTAGAAGATTCCGTAGCCGGCGCGGACGACCGTCTTGCCGTCCGCAGTCGGAGACCAAGACAGGCCGACGCGCTGCGCCAGGTTACCCAGATCGTTGTTGACCTTTCGCGATAGCTCGAACGGCGCCTGCGGGTCGAGTTCGGGAAAGAGCAATGCCTCGTAACGTACGCCGATGTTGAAGCTCAAACGCCGGCTCACACGATACTCATCCTGCGCGAAGAAGTTGATGAAGTTGAAGCGCAGGTCGACGTCTCGCTCGCCGAAATCCTGTTGCAGTTGCGAGTAGGCGTAGGGTTTGTTGGTGGCCGGATCAATCGCGCCGCTCACAGTTCGCAGGTATTGATCAAGCGCCGAGACCGCGGGTCGCACGCCGGCGACGGCCGACAGACCTTGAAACGTGAACTGCTGATTGAGCGAGGCGAAGAGCGAATAACCAGTCGTTTGGAAATCCACGCCGGCTTTGATCGTGTGGCGGCCCCGCGTCCAGGTCAAGTTGTCTATGAACTGCGAGCTGTTTTCGACGGCGGTGGAGCCGGCGAAGGGATTGACGCCGAAGTTGGCCACGCCCGTAATGTTGACCGCCGGATTCGCGCCGTTGTACTCGCCGACAGGGTTGCGCAGTTCATAGCGACGATTGATGCCGAATCGGAATTCGTTGAGCAGCGACGGCGTGATTGTCGTCGCCAACTGCACGCCGCCGCCGTTCATGCGGTCGTGAAAATCGTTGCCGCGCCCGACGGTGGACAGTCCGCCGCCGGTGTTCGGCTGATCGTTGGTGAAGCGGCTGTAGCGAACGAA
>Ga0209382_10003042_pt1 | contig 23599 bp, 20 predicted proteins | sample SoiMetdeltSBSDD5_FD_187599 | JGI IMG/M metagenome (GOLD analysis project Ga0209382, IMG submission 187599) | Bulk soil microbial communities from a Populus tree surrounding site in Tennessee, USA - Soil MetaG P. deltoides SBSDD5 (SPAdes) (version 2) | ecosystem: Environmental > Terrestrial >...
AGCCTGATCGCACTGAAGAGGTCAACGCCTGGAACTACCGGTTGAGTGACCTGTCGATCGAGAACGTCAGACGGATCGTGGGGCATCCAGAGGTGGTCGATACGCATTTCATCGATCGTTCGACCTTTGAAGTCGAGTCCCAACCGCCGCCTGGGGATAACCACCCGATGGGCCTGCAGTACGTGCGATGGATGCAGTATCCCGGTTTGCCACTCCTGCTGCTTGCCGCATTCGGTGCTTGGCTGCTCGCGGTGCTGGTGCCAATGGTGCTGGCGTCAAGGCGGGGAACCGACGCGGTCGCGTCGCTCGGGATGGCAATACACGCGCCGTTCTATAGGCGCGCCCTTCCGTTCGCACTGTTGATCATTCCGTTCGCGCTCTGGTCAGCACGGCCGGCGCTGTCGCCGATTGTCGCGGCTGGACTGGCGCCAGGGGGCCGTTTCGAGACGCCTGCCGCCTTGGTGACGAAACAGCCCTGCGTTACGTCATCCCCCATGCAGGCCCGGTTCACGGAGCATTTGTTCCCGAAGGACCAAGTCATACTGCCCGAACGAACGTTCTGCCCACCTGACCTGGGACTCCTCGATTGGATACGGCGCGAGGTGCCAGCCGAGGCGGTATTCGCCATCGATCGATGGAACCCGTATCCGCCCTCGACGTTCGTGCCGCAACAGATCGTCGTGTTTCCCACGCTCGAGGCGGCCTTCGTCACCGAGGACAGGCTCTTCAGGGAATACTACGAGTTCTTCTACGAGCGTATGCGTCAGTACCGGGCGCAGCCGTTCTTCAACACGGTCGAGACGCCGGCCGAGCGTTCGGCATTCGTAGACGCACTCGGCGTGACTCACATCCTGATCGGCCCTGCGCACTACGACACGCTTCGTCCTGTGCTCGACAGGCTTGCGGACCAGTACATCCTCAGGTATTCGCAGGCGCGGTGGGCGGTGTACGAAGTGGCAGCCCACAAGCGCGATAACGGAAGGGTCGCGCGCAATCGGCGGTAAATCACCGGCGACAATCGCGACACACCAATATGAAGCGTGATCGCAACACCGAGAACCGGCGCGTTCCGGCGTGAGTTAGACTCGCTCAGATGAGCTGGCGAGCATTTCTCCTCTCGCTCGGTATCACGACGCTCCTCATTGCCGCTCTCTGGATGTCCATCCCGCCGACTTACCTGACGAGCGACGACGTGGCGATCCGATCGTCGATCGACGGCACATTCGTCCCCGGCGAGCCGCCGACCGGATTCACTCTCATGACCCACGCCGCGCTCGGGTGGGCGCTCGTCAGCTCGCAAGCCCTCTGGCCAGGGCTCCACGGGTGGGACACGGTGCTGGTGGTGACACTTGTCGTCGCCATTGCGATGGTGGAAGCGATTGCCTGGACCACCGGGGGTGCGCTGCGCGTGCTGGTGCTCAGCATCGCCCTCGTACCACTTCTCATCGGGATGCAGTTCACAATCAGCTCGACGCTCGCAGGTGGCGCGGCTGTTCTGGTTGGGTCAGCTGAACGACGGCGGTCGACGCTCATTCTCGCGGCCGTGGTGCTCGCCGTCGGTCTGCTGATCCGTCCCTACGGAGCGGCGGCGGGCGCGTTCCTCGTGGCGGTATTGATCCTCGCCGTCCGGCCTTCGGAATGGCGTCGCACGACGGCGATCCTCGCAGTCACGACCGCGGCATTCGTGGTGGCACTCCTGACCGATGCGGCAATCTACCAGCGCGACCCCGAATGGGCAGCAGCGCGTCGATACAACATCGTCGCAGCGGAGATCTTCGAGTGGACTCGCACCATGCCAAGGGAAGCCGTGGACGCGGCTCACCGGGCCGTAGGCTGGAGCAATACGGATCGCAGCACGATTGCGGGTGGCTGGGGCTGGGACCCTGAGGTCTTTGGCCTGCGTCGCCTCACCGCCGTTCACGCCCTCAGCTCTGAGTCCGCGGGGCTTGTTGGTCGGGTAAGTCCCGCGTTCCGACACCTCGCGAACGTCGACCTCCGGTCCCTTCCTGATCGCTTCCCCGTGCCGTGGCAAGCGGCCCTGGCGGTCTTGATGGTGGTGGCCCTCGGCTCTCCCCTTCGGACGTCACTCCTGCGGTGGGGTGCGGTGAGCGTTATCTTCGTCGTCTATGGCCTGGTGGTCGAAGCGTTCTTCAAGGAGCTTCCCTTCCGACTCTTCGCTCCGTTGCTCGCACTCGCGATCGCGGTAGGCGTGGCGGCTCCCGGTGATCGACTTCATCCGTGGATCAGGACGTGCGCGATGATCGTCAGCTTGGCCCTCTTGGTCGTGGTCAGCCGAAACACGATCCTCACGCTTCGAGCCGACGCCGCCGACGCGGAACAAACCGACATCGAGACGACGGCGCTGGCCGCGTGGCACCCGTCGGTTATCGTGGCCCACGCCGACTCATTTCCCTCGGCATTCTGGTGGCGACCGTTCCACCGGCCGGAAATCCCCCTTCCGATTATCGGGATTTCTCACAGGCCAGACACGCACCGTTACTTGCGCACCACCGGTCGAGAACGATTCCTCCAATCGCTCTGCACCCACCCACGAACGCTGATCATCACTGAGCCCGATCGGCTGGAGATCGTCAGCGCTTACCTCTCAGAACACGAGGGGTGGGTGGTCGAATGGGAACGAGTGATCACGACCACAGAGGACGACCCGAGGTTTGATGTCTACCGTTGTGCGCTTCGGAGTTCGCACACCGGAAACTGAACACACGTGTGTATCTACGCGATTCGAATGACCGGGGCGCCTCCACCACGCTACATCGCGCGTTCTGTTTCTCGTACAGAATTGGCGGCGTCGGACTCGATGGCATCGGCGGCGCGGTCAGGCTCCGCCTGATCCTGCTGCTGACGATGCTGGCGGTCAGGTTTCACACCGATAGTGCCGACGTTTGACGCGTGACCACAGGCGGCCTACGATCAACGAGATACCGTGACAATTCAAACGGGTAGCACGCTGGCTCTTCGTGGAGGCGCTCCAGTACGCGCTTCGTTTCTGCCATTCCATCAGCCGCTGGTGGACGCCGACGACGAACGGGCGGTGGTGGAAACGCTCCGCTCCGGGTGGTTGACGACGGGTCCGCGCACGAAAGACTTCGAGCGGGATCTCGCGGCGTACACCGGCGCGACCCGTTGCATCGCCGTCAATTCGTGCACGGCCGCACTCCATCTTGCGCTCGAAGCCATAGGGGTCGGTTCGGGCGATGAAGTAATTACGTCGCCAATCACATTTGCATCGACGGCGAACGTCATCGTCCACCGCGGCGCACGTCCCGTGTTCGTCGATGTCGACGCCGACACCCTGAATCTCGACGTGGACGCGCTGGACACCGCCGTGACGCCCAAAACAAAAGCAGTGATTCCGGTCGACTTCGCCGGTCATCCCGCAGATCTCGACGAAATCATGGCATTCGGGGCATGCCACGCGCTGCCGATTATCGAGGATGCGGCACACGCGATCGGCGCTGAGTACAAGGAACGTTGTATCGGCGGTATCGCGGACATGACGTGTTTCTCCTTTTACGCCACGAAGAACATCACGAGCGGTGAAGGCGGTGCGCTGACGACCAACCACGACACGTGGGCCGACCGCATCTCCATAATGGCGTTGCACGGTATCAGCCGAGACGCCTGGAAGCGCTATGGGTCTGATGGGTACCGGCACTGGGACATCATCGCGCCGGGCTACAAGTACAACATGTTCGACCTGCAGGCCGCGCTCGTCCGGTCGCAGTTCGACAAGCTCGAGACCTTTTACCGTCGACGGGCGGCGCTCAAGGCACGCCTCGATCGCGGCCTGTGCGATCTCGCCGAACTGCGCCTGCCGCTGGAGCGTCCATGGGTGAGGCACGCCTACCACCTCTATCCGGTCGTCGTGCGGACGGAAATGCTGACGGCCGATCGCGACACCATCATGAACGCCATTCAAGCCGAGAACGTGGGCATCGGGGTTCATTTCCGTGCGGTGCATCTCCATCCCTTCTACGCGGAGACGTTCGGATTCACCCGCGGGATGTGCCCCAACGCGGAGTACTACTCCGATCGGACGATTTCCTTGCCTCTCTACCCCAAAATGACCGATCGTGACGCGGACGACGTCGTGGACGCCGTTCGCAAGGTCATCACGTATTTTCGGCGGTAGCGCGCGAAGGAGCACCAAGGTGGATTCAAGTCAGGCGGACACGAAATACGGTCTGCGACCCGGCGCCGAGCAGTTCCCGCTCATGGTCGTCATCTCGATCATCTATCCGTGTAATTTTGGTTGCCCCATGTGTCCGTACACCGATTCCAATTCGGAGCTGCGGAAGTTCTATCACGAGCACGACGGCGATCTGATGCCAGTTCGGCTGTGGCAGAAAATGGCCGACGAATGCGGCGAGTACGGCGCCTGGATGCGGTGTACGGGAGGCGGCGAGCCGTTCCTCCACCCTCAAATGGTCGAGATGGTGGAATACGCAAAGGCTAAAGGCGCGCGCGTCTGGATGAACACGAACGGCAGCATGCTCGGGCCACTCCCGAAGTATCGGGAGAAACTCGAACGTGTGCTCAAAGCCGGCATCGATCTGATCGAATTCTCCATGGACGCCGGCGACCCGGACTTATACGCGGTCGTACGGCCGCCGCATCGTGGCGCGCCGAAGGACAAACAGAAATGGTGGTCCGATCACGTGGGAAACATTCGGGCCGCACTCGAGTTGCGCAAGCAGTTCCGCACGACGAACCGAATCGTCGTGTCCATGATCCGGCAGGAGGTCCTCGAAGGAACGCTCGATGCAGCCGTGAAATTCTGGATGGAGGATATCGGCGTCGACGAAGTGATTACACGCAAGTTCCTGTCGTGGGACGACAACACAACGATTCCTCTGAGCAAGGCGATGGATCCGCACCTCTACAAGGCCCTGCCCACCGAGCGGAAGGAGCCGTGCGTCTGGCCCTTTGAGCGGATGAACGTCGATACGCTGGGCCGCGTGGCACTGTGCGGGCAGGACATCTCATTCCGCACGGCAGATTTGTTCCCAAACGTCAACGACAGGACCCTGAAGGAGATCTGGCAGGGTGAGCGGTTCAACTGGTATCGGCGTCTACACCTGGAAGGACAAGGTGCCGAGGCGTGGCCCTGTCGCGGCTGCTCGGCCTGGCTTGCCGGCGTCCGCGACTGGGAGTACGGATGGTTGCGGGTTCTCAAACGATCGGGCGAGCACGTGCGGGACATCATGAAGCGTGATCTCGGGGTGGATGTAGACGTATATCAACCCAAGCACGACCTCACGGCCACCAACGGATGAGCGCCGGTGCGCGGGGGCGTTGCGTTCTTCGGCTACGGTAAGCTCGGACTGGCGGGACTGCAGACGCTGCTGTCGATCGGTGCGCCGGTCTCGAATGTCATCGTGCCGGCCAACCGCAGCGGACCTGGAATCGATCTCGTGCGGGACGCAGCCACACGATGCGCGGTGCCCGTTCTCGTCCAACCCCCTCGACGCGCCATCGCGCCGTTCGTCGACACGCTCCGAAGCGTCCGGCCCGATCTCATCATCGTCTGCTCGTACTCGATGATGCTGCCTCCGCCGGTCCTGGCCGTCCCGACGAAAGGCGCCGTCAACGTTCATGGTGGGCTACTACCCCATTACCGCGGGGGCCACGTGACTCAGTGGGCGATCATCAACGCAGAGCGGGAGTTTGGCGTCACGCTCCACTACATCGACGAGGGCGTGGATACGGGTCCGGTGATCGCCGAACAGCGGTTCCCGTTGGATGAGGCCGACGATGCAGACAGCGTCGGGGTGAAGCTGTGTGAAGCCGGTTCGCAGTTGTTGACCACATGGTGGCCGCGGCTGATCGACGGGACGGCACCGCGGGTCCCGCAAGATGAATCTCGGGCGAAGTACTGGCCGCTTCGGACGCCCGAGGAGGGTTGCATCACATGGACGAGGTCCGCCTCTGCCATATGCCGGCTCGTCCGCGCACTGTGTGCGAATTCGCCAGGTGCGTACGTCGAATTTCCTGAACGTAGAATTCAGGTGCGTCGCGCCCGCGCACTGCCGTCACTGGATCGTTACGCGCAACCGGGCGAGGTCGTGGCCGTCGACGCCGACGCGGTCCGCGTCGCCGCAGCGGGCGGCGACGTACTGATCGTGGCCGCGGTGGACATGGAAGGACACCGGCTTGCGCCGGGAACCCTCGCGGAGCTGTTTGCACATGCCGGCGCCTGAGTCGATCTCGGTCATATACGACGGCGACTGCCGGTTCTGCACTCGTGCGCTCCGAGTCATCCAGCGGCTCGATCCGCGCGGCATCGTGCAACTCTACGATTCGCACGCCTCCGAAATCGTCGCGGACCGATTTCCGATGCTCGCCGGTGCCGATTTCGATCAGGCGATGTTTGCGGTGACGGCGCAGGGCACGGTGTTTCGAGGATACTTCGCGTTCAAAGAGATACTGCGCCGGCTTCCGCTGACGTGGCCCCTGTTGCTCTTCTTCCACATGCCTGGCGCCGACGCTGTCGGCCCGCGTCTCTATGCCTGGGTGGCCCGCAATCGCCGCCGCCTCGGTTGCACGACAGAGACCTGCGACTTGCCCACGCCGCGCTCGGGTCGAACTCCCGGAGCGCAATGAACGCCTGGCTCGGTTCGGAACCCCTCTTCTACCCGTCCATTAGTCCCGCAGTTATCGATTTCATCCGGTCTGCGTACGGGTTGTTGCTGACGACAACGCTCGTTGCAATACTGCCGCACGCGCGGCGGTACTTCCTGAGCGAGCGCTGGGGTGGGTACGCCGAGAGCGGGCGGTCGACCGACTGGGTGCAGAACCCGGTCGTGCTGCCGGCCATCATGGCGGCGTGGCTGGCGGCCAGCATTGCCTTGTTGCTGAACGAGCGAGTTGCTCTCGCGGCGTTTATCAATGTTGTTTTTTGTCGTTACTTCTTCATTCAGATGCGGTGGCGCGGTGCGCTGCGCGGGATGGGGGCGCCAGGATTCATCGCTTACTGGCTCGGGTTGGCAATACTGCTGCTCGAATACACGCGCCGTTTTGCGCCCGAATTCCAGGGACTGGCGCTGCTCGTGCTCCAAGTCGACTTCGCACTCATCATGCTTTCTGCGGGTATGTACAAGTTCTCGGCTGGCTACCGGCAGAACGACGGCATGGAACTGGGGATGGTCAATCCTGAGTGGGGCTACTGGACTGCCTTCTGGGGTCGAATGCCGCCGGACAGCTGGTGGTTCCGGTTGTTCAACCAGCTGGCGTGGGGGACCGAGGTGGTCGCGGGCCTGTTGATGCTTGTACCGCCCCTGCGTTTTCTCGGCGGCTTGCTGATCCTCGTGAGCTTTGTCTTTATCGCGACCCAGATCCGCCTTGGATTCCTGTGCGAAATGGTCATCGTGTGCTGCCTGTTCTTCAGCCACCCAGGCAGCGCTGTCGATCGCTGGCTCAGTGCCTGGTTGCCCGCCACTGCTGTGGCCACCCAGGCCCCTATTCCGATGGTGAACGCCATCGTTGGTGCGGCGCTGTGGGGCTACCTTGCGCTCCTGCCGTTGGCACGCGCTGGGTTTGCGTACAACATGTATGGCAAGAAGACACTGCCGGCGCCTGTCCAGCGGTTGTTCGATGCGTATACGAACCTCTGTGGTCTGATCGTCTGGCGCGTCTTCTCGGCGGACATCACGAACTTCTTCATCCAGATTCACGACCAGCAACCGGACGGTACTCGACGCCTCGTGTCCAGGTGGGGAAGCGCGTTGCGGTATCGACAGGTCGCGGAATCAATCGCCGTGACCAGCGTCTTCACGACACTGAAGTATTACCGGAGCAATCGAGGGTTGTTTCTCAGCCGTTTGCTGCGCTATGCGCGAACCGTGCCGCGCGACCCTGGCAGCGTGCTCGTGTTCCAGTATGTCAGCGTTTTGAAGCGTGCGAAGCGATTCCATTTTCAACCGGTGGTCGAGTACACGGTGGAACCTCGCACTGGCGTGGTGTCGGAACACGTCCTCGATTCCTCAGTGTCAGTCCACGCGCCAGCAGACTCTTCACCGATACATGAAGCCGCACGGCCGGGCACGTATGCGCCGCTGAGACCCTAGCATGTGTGGCATCTCCGGAATGTTCGGGCCCGACGATCCTGCCGTCGTGACCACGATGCTCGAGACACTGAGGCATCGAGGGCCGGATGACGGATTCGTCATGGCCGGAGATGGTTTTGCGATTGGCACGCGCCGGCTGAGCATCGTCGACGTCGCCGGGGGGAGGCAGCCACTCACCAACGAGGACGGCACCGTGACGGCGGCGCAGAACGGTGAGCTCTACAACTTTCCTGAGACGCGCGATGCCTTGGTGAAACGCGGCCACCGGCTTGCGACGAGAACCGATACCGAGATTCTGCCGCACCTCTGGGAGGAATACGGGGAAGCCCTTCCACAGCACATCGATGGCATGTTTGCCGTTGCCGTTTGGGACAGCCGCCGGCAGATGGGGCTGCTCGCGCGAGACCGGATGGGGAAAAAGCCCTTGTACTACTGGCAGCGGGGCGACACACTGTATTTCGCGTCAGAACTGAAAGCGATCTTGGCAATTCCAGGATTCGTGCGCCGGCTGAATCTGGAGGCCCTGCATCATTTTCTTAGCTACAAGCATGTGCCGCATCCCCTCACCATCTTCGAGGGTGTGCGGATGCTCCCGCCGGCACATCAGCTCGTCTACCGTCCGGGACTGGCACCTGCCGTCTCTCGATACTGGAGGCTGTCGTTTGCACCAGTGAATGGCAAGGGTTCCGACGAACGTGAGTGCGCCGATGAGTTGCTGACGCGAATGCGGCGAGCGGTCCGTCGCCGCCTGATGTCGGACGTCCCCGTTGGATTTTTCCTCAGCGGCGGGATCGACTCGTCGCTCACGACCGCGCTTGCCGCCGAAGTCACTTCATCGCCCGTGAAGACATTTACGCTGACTTATATGGACCGGTCCACAACCGCTGGAAAGGAGGAGGACCGTCGCTGGGCGCGGTGGGTGGCCGAGCGGTACGGCACCGAACATCACGAGGAAGAGATTGCGATCGCGAACTATCCGGCGAATCTCAGGAAGATTCTGCGCGCGTTCGACGAGCCGTTCGCAGGCGTCGTCTCAACGTACTTCCTGTCCCAGCGGATCGCGCAGCACGTCAAGGTTGCGGTCGCGGGTGACGGCGCAGACGAGCTGTTCGGCAGCTATCGATCACATCGCATGGCTGCTGAAACGGCGCTGCTTGAAGCCGGCGGTGAACCTGACTGGGATTGGCGCGCCGGGCTGCTAGTCATGAGCGACGATGAGAAAGCCGCCCTCTACTCGCCAGACGTGCGATCTGCCCTTAACGGCGTATCCACGCGTGAGCATCTCCGACAGGCTTTCGAACACCTGACGGCCCGCGATCCGTTGAATCGGATGCTCGAGGCAGAGTTCCGGGGGATTTTTCCTGATCAGGTCCTGACATTCGTCGACAGGCTGTCCATGGCGCATTCACTCGAAGTGCGCAGCGCGTTCCTCGACACCGACGTCGTTGAATATGTCGCGAGCCTCCCTGGCTCACTGAAGATCCACAATGGCGAAACGAAGTATCTCTTGAAGCGCGCGGCCGCTCGGTACTTTCCGAGCGAGATGATTCATCGCCCCAAGGAAGGCTTCCTGATGCCGGTCACGCAGTGGGTCCTGACCGATCTCGAGCCGTGGGTGCGCGACACGCTGTCGCCGGGAAGGCTGGCGTTGCATGGGCTGTTCGATCAAGTGCGCGTCGGTGAGCTCGTTGACCGGCTGTACCAATCGGGCGCGGATTACACCGAGGTCAACAAAGTGCTCGCCCTCGTCATCTTTCAAGAATGGTACGAGCTCTACTTCCGCTGAAACCAGATGGATCCTCGGTCGCGTTTCCAGTCAGATTCGTAGTGTCCGATTCGACTGACCTTCTCCCGGGAACGCGCCGTGTGCCGTTCAGCCTGTCGATGCTTGGATGGGCCCTCAACGAGGAAGCGAGCATCGCCGGCTACATCGATCGCGCCGGCACTCTTCTCGCCGCGCTGACGGAAGACTTTGAGCTCATTGTCATTGACGACGGTAGCACCGATCGTACGTGGGAGATTGCGACCGAACGCCAGCGAACGCGTCCGTGGCTCAAACTATATAAGAACGATCGCAATCGCGGCTCCGGCTACAACACGAAACGTGCGATCTCGCTGGCAACCAAGGATTACGTGTTCTGGCAGACCGTCGACTGGGCGTACGATATTCGTTATCTCGCCCAGTCGCTACACGAGCTCATGTCTGTCGACGTGCTACAAGGAGTGCGGGCGGCTACGACATCGGCCCGCGGAATGATCGTTCATCGTTCCGACAACCCATACAAAGGGTTGGTATCGGTCGTCAATTACCGGCTCGTGCGAACCCTGTTTCGCGTGCCGTTGGACGACTATCAAAACGTAACGGTGTATCCTCGTGCCCTGATACAGTCGGTGACGCTCGAATCGGAAAGTGCCTTTACCAATCCAGAGTGCCTCTTGAAAACGTGGTGGCGGGGTGCGACGTTCAAGCAGGTGCCAGTGCCATTCGTGAAGCGCCAGCAAGGGCGCAGCAAAGGGACCCGGCCCCGCGCAATTCTGGCAGCCATCCACGACATTCTGTATTGGTGGATACAGTGGATGGTGCTCGGTCGTCGGACCGATCGCGGCCGAGGTCGCGTGCTGCAATGATTCCGCGGAATCGCTGGATACTGGTGCAGGCGGTCCTCAGCATGGGGCTTCTGGCGTTCCTGCTGCGGAGCCTCGATCTGGCTGCGTTCCGCACGCTGTTTGCGCGCCTCCCGTTGTGGTTCTACCTGCTCTCGCTGCTCGTTGTGCTGGGCGGGCAGGTTGTCTACGCATGGAGATGGCGACTGCTGCTGGCCGAGGCGGGGGTGAGGGTGCCGCTCCTCTTAACCGTCAGGCAGTACTTCATCGGGACATTTCTCAACAATTTCCTTCCCTCCACGGTCGGAGGCGACGTTGGAAAGGTCTATTTTCTCGGTCGGGATCACGGGTATCGCGTGGTCATGGCTTCGGTGGTGCTCGATCGCATGCTGGGTCTCGCGATGCTGGCGATGTGGGCAACGCTCGCATTGTGGCTGTTCCGAATGCCAAGCCCCGTACTGGCGGCCGCCCGGCTGGCGGTTACCGCTATTGCAGCCCTGTTGGCAGCGATACTCATCGTCACGGGAATCGGGACCGGTGGGCTTGCGGCACGAGTCGCATGGCTTGGCCCTCGTGGCGTCGCCTTCGCCGAGCATCTGCAGCAGTTCCGTATCGACATGGCGGTTTCACTCAGGAGTCCGCTATTGATGCTGCAAGCTGCGCTCGCGGTAATCGGCTATGCGTTGGCCGCCGGCGCCGTGTACGTCATCTTCATTCGAATTCAGACGGGTACTGCGCCGCCGTTCATGATGACGACGGGCGTTGTAATGGCAACGGCGGTATTAAGCAACATTCCAGTGTCCTTGAACGGCCTCGGCCTGCGCGAACAGCTCCATGCGCTTCTGCTGGCACCGCTGGGCGTGCCGCGGGAAGTTGCGGTGGCTGTGTCCTTGCTGTTTTTCGGGCACCTCCTGGTGAGCAGCCTGTTCGGTGCCGGCTTCTGGATCCAATCGCGGCCGCTTCGCAGACGTCCCGCCGAGCCTCTTGGCACATGAGCACCGCGGTTGTCCTGCAACCCGGTTACCTGCCGTGGCTCGGATTTTTCGACCAGCTTCATAGATCGGATATCTTCGTCTACTACGATGACGTCCAGTACGATAAGCACGGCTGGCGCAACCGGAACCGCATCAAAACGCAGACTGGCCCGCTATGGCTGACCGTGCCGGTCCGACATCGCGGAGAGGGACTTCCGCGCATTGTGGATGTCGAAATCGACGCGCGGATTCCCTGGGCGCGGAAGCACGTAGCCAGCATCCGACAGGCCTACGCCAGAGCGCCGTTCGCCGCGAGATACCTGCCAGCGCTGGAGGAGGTGCTGGAGCGCAAATGGGAGCGGCTGGTGGACCTCGATATCGCGTGCGCAGCACTGATAGCGCAATGGTTCGGGCTGCGGCGACGCGTCGAGCGATCCTCGACACTCGGAATCGAAGGGAGTCGCAGCGAGCGGCTGGTCAACATATGCCAGTATTTCGGGGCGACGACGTACCTGAGCGGTGACGCCGCCAAAGGCTACCTCGATGTGGAGCTCTTTACGCAGCATGGCATCCAGGTGGAATGGCAGCGGTACGTCCATCCGGCGTACCCGCAGCTGCACGGTGAGTTCGTGCCGTACCTCTCGGCGCTGGATCTGCTGCTCAATTGTGGAGACGAGGCACCATTGATTGCCTTCGGCGGCATGCACTAGAGTGAACACTTGACGTGAAAACATTTCTCATTACGGGCGGCGCCGGCTTCATCGGCAGCAACTTCGTCCACCATCTGTATGACAAGTACCCGGACTGCCGGATCCTGGTTTTGGATCTCCTGACGTATGCAGGGAGTCTGGAAAATCTTCCCGGAGGGCTGCCGCTCGGCCAGAACAGCGGTCGTCTTCAGTTCTGGTACGGCGACGTGCGCAACGCCTCGCTGGTCGATTCCCTCGTCGCGCAGTCGAACATCGTCGTGCATTTTGCCGCAGAGACGCACGTCACGCGCTCCATCTATGACAACCATCACTTCTTCGAGACCGACGTACTCGGCACCCAGGTCGTCGCAAATTCCGTTCTGAAGCACATCAAGCAGGTCGATCGTTTCATCCATATTTCGACATCGGAGGTATACGGGACTGCACGAGCGCCCAAGATGGACGAAGAGGCGCCGCTCATGCCGATGAGCCCGTACGCGAGCGCGAAAGCAGGTGCCGATCGGCTCGTGTACTCGTATTTCGCGACCTACGATCTCCCGGCGATCATCGTGAGGCCGTTCAATCAGTTCGGTCCGCGCCAGCACCTCGAGAAGGTCATTCCCCGGTTCATCACGAGCTGCATCCTCGACGAGCCAATTCGTGTGCACGGAGACGGGTCGGCCGCGCGCGACTTCACGTACATCGAGGACACCTGCAATGCGCTTGACTGCCTGGCCCACTGCGGTCTCGATCACGTCCGCGGCGAAGTGATCAACCTTGGTTCCGGGTCGTCCATATCGCTGGCCGACATGGCGCCGCTCGTGGCTCGGAAGATGAAGCGTCCCGATGCGGTCATCACCTACGTAGGGGACAGGCCCGGTCAGGTGTTCCGCCACACCGCGGACATCGGCAAGGCGGAACGGCTCCTCGGATGGTGTCCGCGGGTGTCCTTCGAAGAGGGGCTCGATCGGACAATCGCGTGGTACCTCGCAAACCGCGCGTGGTGGGAGAAGCAGCTCTGGATGCGCGATATTCCCATCATCACCAAGACCGGCAAGCGAGAGCTCCATTGAATACGGGCCCCTTCTCACTTCCTGACGCGCAGCCGCCCGTGCCCGAGAGTCTCGTTGTTGAAGGCCTTGGGAAGCGGTACATCTTGCCGTCGAAGCGGCCCGCCGAACCCCCGAAAAAACTGAATCTCGGCGTCGTACAGGTCCGGATCCCGCGATTCTCCCTGCCAGGCCGCGGCACGATGGGTCGAGATCTCTGGGCGCTCCGGCATGTATCGTTCGCGGTGGCTCCGAGCACGATTCTCGGGATCGTCGGCGCCAACGGAGCTGGCAAATCCACGCTGCTGAAGATCATCGCGCGTGTAACACGACCGACGGAAGGACGCGTCACCGGCATCGGGCGCGTGGTGTCGCTGCTCGAGCTCGGAGCTGGATTCAATCCCGACTTCTCAGCGCAAGACAACATCCTAATGAATGCCGCGATGCACGGCATCTCGCGCCGCGAAGTGCTCGACCGGATGCCCGACATCATCCGGTTTGCGGAGCTCGAGGAATTTCTCGACAATCCGCTCCGTCAGTATTCGAGCGGCATGTACCTGCGATTAGCCTTTTCGGTCGCAATCAACATGCGGCCGGATATCCTGCTGGCCGACGAGATCCTCGCCGTTGGGGACATCGCATTCCAGGAGCGGTGCCTCCAGCGAGTTGCCGAGGAATCGGAACGCGGGCTGACGGTGCTCTTCGTATCTCACGACATGTCGGCTGTTTCACGTCTGTGCCACCGAGTCATATGGCTGGATAAGGGCGAGGTGGTGAAGGACGGCGAACCCGAAGGCGTGATCGCGGAGTACGAGGACGCCGCCCTCCGCGGGAGATCACGCGAAATCGCGTCCGACGGCCGGGTTGGCCGGCACCTGAACCTCGTCGCCGAGATCGCCTCGGTTCGACTGCTGAACTCGTCGGGCGAGGAGATTGGAGCCGCCCCGACCACCGAGGACGTGTCCATACGTATCAGGGTCAAGGTGCGCAAGCCTGGTGTGACGTTAAGAGCCTTCGCCGACATCTACGCCAAGCGCGTCGCCGTCTTTCGCACGTCGCAGCAGGAAGAAGTGATCGCAGACAGACGTGGCCTCCTCGATCTTCTCGTACGGATTCCCGCTCACCTGCTGGCCGAGACCACGTACACGGTCAACGTGTGCGTCTATACCGTCCTCGGCAAAGAAACGAAGATGGTCCTCGACAACGCGTTGACCTTCATGGCCTACGGGCCAGAGGACGCGGGGAAAGTCAAGCGGGGCGTCGTTGCTCCCAAGCTCGACTGGACCGCTGAGGATCCCGTGAAAGTCCGGAAAGAGAAGAAGAGGAGGGAGAGGAAGGAGAGGAAGGCGCGCCAGGCGGCGCAGGGAACCGTTGTCTGACTCGGTACGGTGGGTCGTCGCGGCCGATACGCACGAGGGCTTCCTGGCCCGCACGCGCGAAGTGTGGCAGTACCGGCGCATTCTCGCGTTCTTCTCGCTGAAGGCCGTCCAGTCGCTCTATGCCAAGACTCACCTTGGCGTCTCGTGGATTTTCATACGCACGCTCGTTCCGCTCTTCGTGGGCAGTTTCGTGTTCGGATCCGTCATGAACGTGCCGTCGGGAGACGTGCCGTACTTGCTGTTCTTTCTGGCCGGGCAGATTCCGTGGAACTGTTTCGATGGGCCGCTGATTCGAGGCAGCCGCGGCCTCGAAGTCAACCGGATGCTGCTGACCAAGCTGTACGTTCCGCGCATCATTCTGCCATTGGGCCAGATGGCCGCCGGCGTCGTCGAACCGGCAATCATTCTGCTCGTCTTCGCCGGCGCGCTCGTGCATTACCGCACCACGGACGGCGTCTGGCACGTGATGGCCAGTCCCAGGCTCCTCGCCTCGCTGGCCTCGATCGTGGTCATCCTCGTCTTCGCGTTCTCGTTGACGCTGTGGACCTCGATCTGGCAGGCGCGGGCCCGCGACGCCCGATTCGCGTTGCGCTATGTCGTTGGCTTCTGGATGTATTTCACGCCGGTCATCTATCCAATGTCAGTGGTCCCCCCGCACCTCCAGTGGCTCATGTACCTCAATCCGCTCACCGCTCCCATCGAAATGTTCAGATGGGGAACGCTGCCCGATGCCGATAACCCCTGGCTCTGGTTTTGGTATTCAGTGGCGGTGACTGCTGCGATCTTCGCCGGCGGCGTGTGGTACTTCGCCCACACCGAGAGCACGACAATGGACAAGATATGAGCGAACGATGGGAAGCCACACCGCGTTATCCGGGCGCGTTCGCGACCATCGGCGAGGTATGGCGATACAGGAGGCTCTTTCGCTTCATCGGCGACCGCGCGCTCCGGAAGATGTACCGCCGCACGGTGCTCGGATGGTTATGGCTGTTCATCAACCCACTGTTCCCGATCGCCCTCCGGGCCCTGGTATTCGGCGCGCTGCTCGGCGTGGGATCGGACGGAATTCCGTACTTTCTGTTTCTTCTGACAGGAACAGTCGTCTGGGACGTTTTCGCCGCAAGCCTGATGTGGGGAACGCGGTCACTGGAGATGCACGGCGACCTGTCGGATCAGATTTACCATCCGCGCGCCATTCTGCCACTTGGCAATATGACGCCGGCGCTGCTGAATGTCGCGCTCAAGATAGGCGTCCTGGTGCTCGCCGTCATCTTCTATGCCATATATGACGGACGGGTCTATCTCCGGCTCGATGTCGCACTGCTGTGGTCGCTCTCGGCGCTGGTCCTGGCGTTTCTACTGGCGCTCGCCATTTCCTTCTTCACATCGATTTGGGGCGAAAGCGTGCGCGACATTCGATTCGCGCTCGGCCAGCTCCTCACCATCTGGTACCTGCTGACGCCGATTCTCTATCCCCTCTCGCAGGTCCCCGACGCGTACCGTGGCTGGATGTTTCTCAACCCGCTCGCGATCATCGTCGAGACGTTCAAGTGGGGACTGTTCGGGGTCGGTCAGTTCTATCCGGAGGCGTTCGCGTTGATGACTTTCGCGGTCGCTATGCTGCTCGTTGCCGGACTGAACTACTTCTCGCGATCCGAGGCAAGGACCATCGCGCAGCGCTGATACGCTAAGCGCAGCGATGCCGTCAGAGCTGGAGGACGAGCCAATCCGCTACAAGCTTCGGGCTCGCGTTGCGCTCGAGGGCAACGAGCGCGTTGGCAACCGCCTCGAAAGCCCGCCGGCCCCGGCCGACATCGAAGGCGCCGGCCAGCTGTCCGAGTTCGGTCCGGAGATCGACATTGGCGACCAGTCGCGCATCTGCTCCACTGGCGATGACGCCCACATCGCGCAGCAGCGACAAGAGCGTACGCAGGCAAACGGCAAGACGATTCCTCTCGTCGGCGGGGTTCGCGCCTTTCACCTTGATCATGTCGGCGATCTCGATTCGACGCACGGGGTCCATCGTATGCGCCGCCCGCTCGAGCAGCCGCCGCGCAGTGGCGCGCGCTTCGACCAGGTCCCCCAAGCTGCGCTCCAGCGCGCGCGCTGGACTTCCACCGGCGTCCACGGCGGCGGACTGAGCGTCGGCCGCGCTGTATTCGTGGTCGCGCATCAGCACCCTCGCGACTTCTGCTACTGTCAGCGGCGGGAAACGGAAGATCGAGCAACGCGAGCGCACCGTCGGCAGCAGCGCGTCCGGTACCGCAGAGGTCAGGATGAACACGGAACCCGGCGGCGGCTCTTCCAGGGTCTTCAGCAACGCGCTCTGCGCGGCGGCGACCATCGCATCTGCATGGTCGATAATCACCGCACGCCTGCGCCCCTCAAACGGACGGAAGGCCGTGTGCCCGATGGCGTCACGCACTTGCTCTACTTTGATCGATCCTGTTTCTCCGGGCTCGATAGCGATCACATCTGAATGGACGTAGCGTGCGATGCGCAGACATGATGCGCACGAGCCGCATGCATCGACGTCGAAATCGTCCGATCGTATCGATTCACGGCAGTTGAGCGCCTGCGTTACGGCGGTAGCACTGAGCCGCTTGCCGACGCCGTCCGGCCCGGCAAAGAGCAGCGATGGCGGCAGCGTGTCGCGTCCGATCGCCCTTGCAATCAACTTCAAGATGGAACGGTGCCCGATCACTGAGTGCAGGGGCATGTCTCAGCATACCAAGATGCGACGTTCAGCCAGTCACACGTTCTCATCCTCAGCCTCAAGCAATCCGTCGGCGGCGTTGAACAGAATGATGTCGGTGTGCGGCATCGGACCGCCGAGGTAGGCGAGCGCTTCCTCGAGCTCGACCACCGGTCGAAACCGTGGACCGTCCACGTCCTTTCCGAGGTCCACGAAATGGCTGAATCGCTCGGCGCAGATCCGAAACAGCTCGGCGGCGGAGTCGCCGGCTGCAGCGAGCATTTCGGGCGTCACCTCAAGCTGCCAGGGGATGTGGCGATAGCCGAGGAGTTTCGGCGCCCCCCGGAGAACCTGAACTTCCCATCCCTGTGTGTCGACCTTTACATAGGCGACGAGATTCGGATCGATCGAGAGCTGTTCGCACCAGTCGTCCAGGCGCCAGCACGCAACGTTGACTGCATTGTTCGTCGCCGCATCGTGGACCAGATGGTGTCCACCAGGGTATTTCGCGTGCTGCAGCTTCGCCGTTCCGTTGGTCGCCCCTATGGCAACGTTGTCGGGCAGCACGAGGCCTGAAAGTCCATTGTCAACGACGTTGCGCACGAGAGCCGCGTAGTTGAGCGGATCCGGCTCGGCGCAATAGGCCTGCGCGATGTCACCAAGGATGACTCGAGGAATGGACATGCGGCCATTGTTGGCACCGATATCGAGCAGGATGTGGCCGACCGAAAATTCCCGCGTCTGGGTAATGGTCCGGTACGGGAATCGCTGCTTTGCCACGAAACGCTCACGGGCCGCGCGGCTTAGCGACCGCGGCGCCGGAACCCACCAGGTGACTCCCTGAACGTCGGTTCGAATCAGGTTCTTTGCGGCACCCGATACGCTCGCCAGCGCGTCACGGTACGCACTCGAAACCTGCGCCAGGCGTGCTTCGCAGGCACCAGCATCGGCCCGCGTCGCGCGCGCCCGAAGTGTGGAAATCCGCGTTGGCAGGAGGTCGTGAACGATAGCGGGACTGAGTACGCGGCGGCGACGCGACGCACTCTGCCGCTTGAGCGCGGCGTGCAGTTCGTCGAACTTCTTGCGGTTCTCGCGGGCCTTCGTTTCGAGCACGAGCACTCGCCGGGTTAGCCGGCGCACTTCCGACCCGCGCCGAAGAAGATCCCACAAGCGACTAACTGATTGGCGGACCCGACCGAGCACCTCAAATCACTATATAACGAGATCTCAGCGGGTCTGCGACTGCGACGTTGGCGCCTGCGATGGTGGCAGCTGGGACGCTGGCTCCTGCGACACCGGCGACGCGGCCGCCGTTGTCGGCCACGCTATGTACGAATGCGCGTCGCAATACTCGACCGGTTCCGTGCCGCGAACGAAGTACTCCGTGTACACGTTGGAGCGATCGGATGGATTGCCCGCGCTGTCGAACGCGAAATCGTGCCGACACGCGTCGGTCGCGCGCTTGCCTGAGATACGACAGATGGCCACGGAAGTTACCGAACGGGGAGGCTGAAAAGGAGTCAGCTTCTCGTTCCGTGTGGCGATTGTCATGAACCGGCCCCACAATGGAACCGCTAAGGTGGCGGCGTATCCGCGCGCAGCAATCGTACGGGGATAGTCGTAACCAATCCACACGCCCGTGGCCAGACGCGGTGTGTATCCAATGAACCATGCGTCGCGGTACCCATTCGTCGTGCCCGTCTTCCCTGCCGCCGGGCGCGTAAACCCGAAGCGCCGCGCCTGCCATCCAGTGCCACCGTTCAGGACGTCAGTCAGCATCGACGTCATCAGGAAGGCCGTGTTTTCGCTTACCGCACGTTCGGCGCGGGGCTGCGCCGAAAACAACACCTCACCATCGGCTGTTTCCACGCGTCGAATGAGCTGCGGACGCGGCCGCATACCCGCATTGGCAAACGCCGCGTACGCGGCCGTCATGGCCATCAGCGTCACCTCGCCCGAGCCAAGCGCCAGTGAAGGCACACCGGGGACCGACTCAATGCCGAAACGCTCGGCCGCATGAATGGCGGTGGGGATGCCGATGTCGATCAACATCCCGACTGCCGCCGAATTGCTCGACAATCGGAGCGCCGTCCTCATCGTCATGGGACCACCACTTGAGTGATCATCAGGCAGCCAGTCACCCTCGAGCGTCTTGATTGGGGCGCTCAGCCCGTTGATGAGGGTGGCGGGTGTATAGCCGCGTTCAAGAGCAGCAGCGTACACAAACGGTTTGAACGCAGAGCCGGCCTGCCGCCGGCTCTGCGTGGCGCGGTTGAACGGGCTCTCATCGAAGCTTCGGCCGCCCACCAGGGCTCGCACCTGCCCGGTGGACGGGTCGAGAGCAACCAATGCGCCCTGAAGGGCCTCGTCGCCCGAGCCAATGCGACCAACCCGCCCCTGTCGCGCCTCGATTCCTCTGACAGCGCGCAGAACCTCGGCCTCGGCGGCCCGTTGAAGGTCGGGATCCATTGTCGTGTACACCTTAAGGCCACCTTCGTACACACGCTCTGCACCGAATTGCTCCATTAGTTGCTTTCGAACTTCCTCCTTGAAGTACTCGCCATACGTTTCCTGAGTACGCAGGCCATCCTGAAGATTCAACTCACGTCCATCCGCTGATTCAAAAGTAGCGGTGTCAATCGTGCCGGCCTGCCGCATCGCGTTGAGCGCTACCCTGCGGCGCGCGAGCGCGCGATCCACACTCACCGTCGGGGCATAGCTCGACGGCGCCTTGACGAGGCCAGCCAGAAGCGCGGCCTCTGCCACATCGAGTTCGGTCGCATGCTTGCCAAAGTAACCCAGCGACGCGGCCTCGACACCGTAGAGCCCGTCCCCGAAATACACCTTGTTGAGGTACCACTCGAGAATCTGTTTCTTGTTGAACTCACTCTCGAGCCTCGAGGCCACCACGATTTCCTTCAGCTTGCGCCGAAGCGTCTTCTCATTCGACAGAAAGCTCTGACGGGCTACCTGCTGAGTGATCGTGCTACCGCCCTGGGTGCCCCAGCCGTTGCGCACATTGCCCCATGCCGCACCGGCCACCCTGATCACATCCACCCCGCCGTGCTCGAAAAAGCGCTGATCCTCAACGGCCAGGATGGCGTCGATTAGGTGCGGCGACATGCGCGACAGTGGAACCTCGATGCGGTATTCCTTGAAAAACGTAAATGCCGGCCGATCGTAAGCGTCATAGATCGTGGTCGCCTGCGCCATCGCGCCGACTCCGCGCAACGCGTTCTCGTCCGGCAAACCGTTAAAGACGCCCGCGAAGAGCCACGCCGCAAGCACCAGCAACGACCACAACACGAGTACAAGCGTCGTCGTCGTTGCAATGAAGGCTCGACGATGAGCTCTCGCCAAAGCCGTTGCGGTCAGCACGGCTGTCCTCCCGAGAACCAAGGTCGCAACCGCCATGCCAGCTCAGTGAGGTGCGCCGAACCGTTCGCTGTCGAGCGCCGAATGCGGTCCGTGCGATGATGAGATCTCATCGTTTCGAGGACGGCAATATGTCTATCCGCCCAGCAAAGCGCATCATCGAGTCGACGCCCACGCTCGAAGGCGCCGGTGTCCGCCTGCGGCGCGCGTTCGGTTTCGGCAATACGACTGACTTCGACCCGTTCTTACTCCTCGACGACTTTCGCAACGAGAACCCGAGCGATTATTCGGCGGGCTTCCCGTGGCACCCGCATCGAGGAATCGAAACAATCACTTACGTGCTCGCCGGTAGTGTCGACCATGGCGACAGTCTCGGGAATCGAGGCAGTCTTGGCGCCGGCGACGTCCAATGGATGACGGCGGGCAGCGGCATCCTCCATCAGGAGATGCCTAAGGGTGATTCACACGGCAGGATGCATGGCTTCCAGCTTTGGGCGAATCTGCCGGCATCACTCAAGATGACGGCGCCGCGCTATCAAGATGTGCAGGGCGCCGACATTCCCGTTGTCATCGATGATGACGGTACGCGCGTTCACGTGATATGCGGCAGCTTCTGGGGAAAGACCGGTCCGGTGGACGGCGTCGCAGCCGACCCGCGGTATCTCGATATCTTCGTGCCACCAGGCGTGCGAAAGCATCTTCGGGTCGAGACGACTCGCAACGCCTTTGCGTACGTATTCGAAGGCTCAGGACGCTTCCGTGATGGGTCCGAACCGCGCGAGGCGACGACGGATCGCGTGGGCATATCCAGCCCGGACGGTGGATTCACCGAGGTCGCGAACAGGTTTCTGGTCCTGTTCGATCGGGGCGATGAAGTGGTCGTGGAGGCCGGCGACCATGGCATCCGTTTTCTGCTCGTGTCCGGCGAACCCATCCAGGAGCCGGTCGCGTGGCATGGCCCAATCGTGATGAACACCCAAGAGCAGCTGCGGCAGGCCTACTCCGAGTTGCGGTCGGGCACTTTCATCAAGTGACACATAGCGCGGCATAGCCGCGCCCAACATCGCCGCGCCGCGTTTCACCTGATCCGTACCTTCACGGCGTTGGCTCTGTAATGAACTCCTGGTAGTTCTCGGCGGTGATGTGTACCGAGGATGCTGTTCCGGGTTGCCCAATCGACTTGCCGGGGACGCCGTTGATCGAATACGTAAACGCTGCGGGGTCGCCTACTCGAAGGACTACGTCGTTGCCACGCTGGATCTTTTGACGCTCGCCTTCCTGCATCATCGTGTAGATGACAGTTTGCCCGTCGACGATGGCTTCGACCCAGCAAGGTCCCACCGTTTCGATAGTGAGTTCGATCGTATTGCTGCTTTGAACGACTGCGGGCTCTTGAACGCCGGCCGTGCCGGTTTGAACGCCGGCCGTGCCGGTTTCCTCAGGTGTAGAGCGCGTTACGGTAGCCACAGCCGTCGTCGGAGGCGCAACGGGGGTCGCGTTCTGGGGAGCGAGCGGCGCAGCATCGGACGCGCTTTCGGGCGGCAAAGGCGGCGGGACGGCGTCGGCCGGCGGCAAGGGGGCAACCGGGACCAGGCTGGCGAACGCCGGTGGCGGCGTAACAGCTGGCGCTTCCGCACGAGCAACGGTCGCCGCAGGCGAAACGCTGGGCGATCGCAAGGTCATATATGCGAGCAGGCCAAGCGAAAGCAAGACGACCACAACGACGCCCCATATGGACATTTCGCGCAGCGACTCCTCGATCCGCTGCGTCTCACTGATTTCCGCCGGCGTTTCTTCCGCGAGCGCGTAAGGGGTGTCGTCCTCGACGATGGAAGCCTGCGATTCGAACTGCGCGATGTAGCGATTCACGGTGTCTTCGACGTCCAGACCCACTTCACGCGCATAGGCTCTCACGAACCCGCGCAGAAAGATTCCGCTCGGAAGCCGCTGGATGTCGTTTTCCTCTATCGCCCGCAGCTTCTCCGTGCCGATCTTCGTTCTCTGGGAGATCACGTCGAGTGAAAGACCTTGCTGCTCCCTGGCCATCCGCAGCGTCTCGCCCACGTCCATAAGCACGCCCTCCAGCCATCACGTAGAAGACGGTCGAGGTTCGACTGAAACCGCACCGAATTCGCATTGATTCGCTCCTGAATGCGCGATACGGTGGCGCACAGGGGCACAGGTGTGGCTGCAATTTTTCCGCCATGGCTGCCGCTGTGACGGCACGTCCCGACATCGTGCTTCTAGGGCCTGAGTGGCCGACACGAGCCTTGCTTCGGGCCCAGCTCGCCGAGGAGGGATACAACGTTCTCGCTACCGATACGTGGCCAATTCCGCGGCAGTATCTGCGATCCGACGCGAAGCCGCGTGCCATGCTCATCGATCTGCAGGGACTGCCCCATCCGCGCGATGTACTGGATGAAGTGCGGTATCTAATTCCTGCGAGCGACGTCGTGGTCCTCGCGTCGATGGCAACGGTCCCGGTCGACGAGTTACGTCAGCTCGGATTCCGCGTCATTCCGCGGCCGGTCACCATGCATGAGATAGTCGCGGTGCTGGCTGAGATGCTCAAGCCCTGACGGCGAGAGCAAGGCGACGCGCGCATCACAAATCGCGCGTCGCGAATCTCTCGACGGTTGCACGAAGCGCCGGACCGAAACGGACGCGGTACGGCTCGGGATGATGAATGCGCCGAACGCGCTCGGGAATCGCCGCGAGCGCGGCTTTGCTCCGGCTCCGGAGTTCGC